>Ga0255078_1000606_pt1 | contig 9986 bp, 9 predicted proteins | sample Colum_Atlam_RepA_FD_188462 | JGI IMG/M metagenome (GOLD analysis project Ga0255078, IMG submission 188462) | Freshwater microbial communities from Columbia River, Oregon, United States - Colum_Atlam_RepA_8h | ecosystem: Environmental > Aquatic > Freshwater > River | place: USA: Oregon | collected... | reverse complement strand
GGTATACGCATCAAACTTAAAAGAGAGTACGCCTTGGGTAAGAGCTGATTTACCAACATCTGAATTGGTTAAAGTTGCGGCTAACTCATTTTTAGCAACCAAGATTTCATTTATAAATGCAATGGCTGAGATATGTGAAGCAGCAGATGGTGATGTAACGGTGCTGGCTAAGGCCATTGGCTATGACCCAAGAATTGGAAGCAGATTCTTACAGGCAGGAATTGGCTTTGGCGGCGGCTGTCTACCTAAAGATATTCGTGCATTTATGGCTAGAGCAGAAGAATTAGGCGCTAAACAAGCAGTTGAATTCTTGAAAGAGATTGATGCAATTAATTTACGTGCTCGACAAAGAATTATTGAATTAGTGCGTAAAGATTTATCAGATAATTTACAAGGGAAAAAGGTAGCGATTTTAGGTGCTGCGTTTAAACCTGACAGTGATGATGTCCGTGACTCTCCAGCTCTGGATATTGCAGCGCAGATTCAAGCGGCCGGGGCAATAGTTACTGTGCATGATCCAAAAGCTATTGCAAATGCACAAAAGCGCTTTCCAGTTCTGAATTTTTCTACTGAAATTAATGACACATTAAAGGATGCAGAAATCGTTCTTCATTTAACCGAGTGGAAAATTTATCGAGAAATTGATCCAGTCAAGGTTAAATCACTTGTAAAAAATGCAACTATGATCGATGGAAGAAATGCCCTTGATAGGCAGTTATGGCGAAATGCTGGTTGGAAATTTAGAGCACTAGGGCGCTCTAATAATGAGTAGTCAAATAGATCAACTACTAAGCCTTAAAACTTGGGCGATAGTTGGACTAAGTAATAACAAAGAACGTGCCGCTTTTGGGGTAGCAAAGTTATTAATTGAAAAGGGACACACAATTATTCCAGTACACCCAAAAGCAGAGACTGTTCATGGCCAAACTGGTTACGCCAAGTTATCTGACATCCCAGTACCAATAGATGTTGTCGATGAGGCGATTGCAATAGGAGCAAAAGGAGTTTGGTTACAATTAGATGTCATAGATGCTGCAGCAATTGCACGTGCACAGGATGCCGGACTATTTGCAGTAATGAATCATTGCCCGGCTATTGAATATAAAAAACGTATTTAGTTACTCATTTATTTCACCACTGTAATACTGCTGGGTATGGATCACTTCAGTTAATAGCTCTTCTAAATTATCACCAGTAATTCCAACTTCTTTACTCACCTGATTGAATTTAAGCTCTGGGTTGCGAGCCATTAGGTGCAAATATGGACGGTAATCATCACTAGTTGGATCTGTAGATAACCTGCCAGTTAGGGTGAATTGAGAATTTATCTCAGTGCTTCCAAGTGGAAGATCTAACACTGCACGCAAATTCTGCTCATAAAAATTGGTCTTTGAACCAATTTGACTCCAGTATCCAGAGTTTGGAGCTAGCCAATTAACATCTATCAGTTTTTTATAATCGTTTGCATCAACTAGTAGTTCAACAGCACCGATTAGACCAATTTCATCAGCTAACTTAAGGGCAGATAATTGAATATCTTGTGATTGTTCAGAGTTCATACCGGGTGCTGGAGTAATTGTTAAATTATCTGTTATTAAAGTAATTGGCCAAGTGCAGACCTGAAGATGTGCTGATCTCGCAACTAAAATTGATAAACGCTCACCACTAGTTTTACTAGTACTTATTTTTTGAAATTGTTCAAGAGTCTTTGTAGATGGATAAATTTTTACGCCTGCTTTTTCAACTGTTTTAATCGAGGCTGGTGAGATTATTCTTGGGTCAACATAGATAAGATCACAGCCCTGGGAAAAAGTGATTAACTCCTCAACTGAACACTTCTCAGATAAATAGTTAACTTTTATTCCTAGTTTTAGCGCTTCGAACTCGTAAATTCCCCGCACTAGGTGGCTGGCAATGATGCCAACGGTTGGGAATGCCATGTAATAAGGTTACCCGCATAATGATCGACTTAATTCTCGCCTCATCCTCACCATCGCGGCTGCGTCTGCTGGAAAGTTCTGGAATTAAACCAACTGTATTAGTCAGTGGGGTAAATGAGGAAGCAGAAGAGTTTGACGCACTATCACCATCTGAATTAGTAATAGCACTTGCAATTCTAAAAGCACATGCAGTAAAAGAAAAGGCCCCAAGTAATTCAATTATTCTTGGGTGTGATTCAACATTTGAGTTTGAAGGTAAATCTCTTGGTAAGCCAGGTAATAAAGAAAATGCAATAACCAGATGTAAGCAACTAAGTGGAAAATCAGGATACCTTCATACTGGACATTGCTTAATTGATTTAAAACAAGGAATCGAATTAAGTGAAAGATCAACTGCGAAAGTTGAGTTTGCACAAATGAGTGATACCGAAATATTAGATTATGTTGAATCTGGAGAGCCTTTAAATGTAGCGGGTGGCTTTACATTAGATGGTCTAAGCGCACCATTTATTACAAATATTGAAGGAGATCCAAGTGGGATTATTGGCTTATCCCTACCTTTATTACGCAAGATGATTATTACCCTTGGATATAGCTGGCCTGATTTAAAAAATAAGTAGTATTTAGGATAAGTTTCTCACATGAGCAAACTTTATAAAGACCCAATTGGTACTGCAGAAAAAGCAGCGAAAGAGATTGCAAAAATAACTGGCCAAAAAAAGCATGATGTTGCCTTAGTAATGGGATCTGGTTGGATTTCTGCAGCTGATGCATTAGGAAAGCCATCTCATGAATTTGCTATAACTGATCTACCAGGCTTTCCAGAACCAACAGTTAAAGGTCATGGCGGGAAAGTAAGATCATATAAATTAGGTAACTCTGTTAATGCACTTGTTTTTTTAGGTAGAACTCATTTTTATGAAGGTTTAGGTATGGAGCCAGTGGCTCACGCAGTCAGAACTGCAGTTAAGGCTGGATGTAGAACTATTGTTTTAACTAACGCATGTGGTGGAATAAACACAGATTACAAAGTAGGTCAACCAGTACTAATTAGAGACCATATTTCACTTACAGCTGCATCGCCTCTAATTGGTGCAGATTTTGTTGACTTAACTGATTTGTATAGTAAAAAGCTTCGTGAAATCGTAAAGGCAGAGGACCCATCGCTGGCTGAGGGTGTTTATGTACATTGGCGCGGACCATCATATGAAACCCCTGCTGAAATTAAGATGATGCGCACAATGGGAGCAGATCTAGTAGGTATGTCAACGGTGCCAGAGGCAATTGCTGCTCACGCACTTGGTGCACAAATTCTTGCAATTTCTTTAGTGACTAATGCTGCTGCAGGTGTAACTGGTGAAAAATTAAACCATGCAGAGGTAATTGCCGCTGGAAAGGCTGCTGCAGACAGGATGGGTAATCTTTTAGCAAAGGTATTGCCTAAGTTGTGATCTCAGATCAACTAAGAAGTGAAGTGCAGGATTGGATCAAAAACGATCCAGATACGGTCACGGCAGAACAGTTAAGTAAATGGTTATCTGAAGGCAATGAATTTGAATTAAATCGTTGCTTTAACGGCTTTCTACAATTTGGTACTGCAGGATTACGTGGTCCAATATCTCCTGGTCCCTCTGGTATGAATCGAGCGGTGGTTAGTCGAACAGCGACAGCAATAGCTTCTTTTATGAAAGAAAATAACTTAACAACTGTAGTCATTGGTAGAGATGCCCGTCATAGATCAGCAGATTTTGCTAAAGATAGTGCAGAAATTTTTGCGGGTGCTGGTATAAAAACTTATCTATTTTCACAAGAAATACCAACTCCAGTTTTAGCTTTTTCCGTAAATAAATTGAATGCAAATGTTGGAATCATGGTTACAGCCAGCCATAATCCAGCCACAGATAATGGCTATAAAGTTTATTTAGGCGCGAGTATTGGCAGCGTTCAATACCGCGGATCACAAATTATTTCCCCTATCGATAAGGAAATATCAGATCTAATTGAGAAGGTTGAGTTAGCACCTACAAGGTCATCAAATTATGAAATAGTTAAGGAAGAGATTATCTCTGATTACATTCTAGCTACAGCAAAACTAGCAACCACCCCAAATAATCTTAAAATTGTCTACACCGCACTCCATGGTGTTGGCATGAAAACTTTAGTTAGTGTGTTTGAAAAAGCAAAGTTTTCTAAACCAGTACTTGTTTCCGAGCAAGCTCTACCGGATCCAAATTTTCCAACGACTCCTTTCCCAAATCCAGAAGAGAATGGGGTGATGGATCTAGCAATTGAATATGCTAAAAAATATGATGCAGATTTAGTTATTGCCAATGATCCAGATGCGGATAGGTGTGCAGTTGCAATTAGTGATGAATATAAGAACTGGAGAATGTTACGTGGTGATGAGGTAGGCGTAATTCTTGGTAAGTATTTGATTGAAAGCGGAAAACTAAATGGTAAATCAGTTGCTAACTCACTTGTTTCTTCCACACTGCTCTCAAAAATTGCAAAAAAACATGGAATTAGATTTGAAGAAACACTCACAGGATTTAAGTGGATTTCAAAAGTTTCAAACCTGGCTTATGGGTATGAAGAGGCAATCGGATATTGCGTTGCTCCTGAAATAGTAAATGATAAAGACGGTATAAGTGCTGCCCTTTTGATTGCTCAATTAGCTGGCGAGTTAAAAGAGAAATCAAGTTCACTCAGTGATTATTTGCAAATTATTGGTGAAGAATTTGGATTTCACGAAACCGATCAAATTTCAATCAGATTTGCAGATATAAATGAAATTGACACTTTGCTTTCTAAAATCAAAGATAATCCACCCGATCAGCTTGCAGGTCTTGCTCTAGAAACGGTAGAGGACTTAAGTAAAGCTAAAAAAATGCAAACAACTGGTATTTGTATGAAGTATCAAAATAATGTGCGTGTAATTGTTAGGCCAAGTGGAACTGAGCCCAAGTTAAAGTGCTACATAGAGGTTGTCTGTGATACTAAAAAAGAAGCCACTTCGCTAATCTCGCAAATTAAGCAGGCTTTGACTAAAGTACTCTCATGATTGTCGATGGTAGCGAGAGCTCACTAAAGAAGTTTTTATCTGACTTACCACCTGTTGATCAAGTTGGTGCAGATTCAAGAGCAGCCATGCTGGCAACTAGAAGTATTAAAACTACAAGTAAAGCTTGGGCAATTGATATGGCCATAAGTATGGTGGATTTAACAACTCTTGAAGGTGCTGATTCTGCTGGAAAAGTTAAAGCACTTTGCGCAAAAGCAGTCAGACCAGATCCCACAGATTTGGCTGTGCCATCAGTTGGAGCAATTTGTGTATACAACGATATGGTTAAAATTGCGCGCACAGAATTAAACTTAATTGGTGGAAAAGATATTGCAGTTGCAGCTGTAGCTACCGCTTTCCCATCGGGGCGAGCTTCAATAGCTGTAAAAAAGCTTGACACTCAAGACGCCATTGACGCGGGAGCTAATGAAATCGACATGGTAATTGACCGTGGCGCATTTCTTTCAGGTCAACTTGGTGAAGTATTTGAAGAGATTAAAATAATTAAGCAATTATGTGGTGAAAAAGCACATCTTAAAGTGATTTTAGAAACTGGTGAATTAGTTACTTATGACAATGTTAGAAAGGCTTCCTACCTTGCAATGCTAGCCGGAGCAGATTTCATAAAAACAAGCACAGGAAAGGTTGCACCCGCAGCAACCGCACCAGTTGTATTAGTAATGCTTGAGGCAGTGCGCGATTACTTTGCCCTTACCGGGAAAAAAATTGGTGTTAAACCAGCAGGTGGTATCAGAACTACTAAAGATGCTATTAAGCAGTTGGTTCTAGTTAATGAGACGGCAGGACCCCAATGGCTTAATCCCGCCCTATTCAGAATTGGCGCAAGTGCCCTATTAAATGACTTATTGATGCAGCGAATGAAGTTACGTACTGGGCACTACGCTAGTGCCAATTACGTGACAATGGATTAGGTGGGTTATGAGCGGCTTTGAATACGCAAGTGCACCTGAATCAAAAGCTATTGCAGATATCGCAAAATCTTATGGTTTATTTATTGGCGGAAAGTTTGTTGAACCTAAGAAGGGTAAAAGTTTTAACACGATAAATCCTGCAAATGAAGAAATCCTTTCAAAAGTTGGTTATGCCGATAAGTTAGATGTCGATTTAGCTGTTAAAAGTGCAAGATCTGCTTTTACTAAAGTTTGGTCCAAGATGCCTGCAAAAGAGCGTGGCAAATACCTCTACCGCATTGCTCGAATTCTGCAAGAGAGAGCACGTGAATTTGCAGTCGTTGAAACTTTAGATAATGGAAAGCCAATTAGAGAATCAAGAGATACTGATATTCCACTAGCAGCTGCACACTTTTTTTATCATGCTGGGTGGGCAGATAAATTAGATTACGCCGGCCTTGGTAGTAAACCAAAGCCAGTAGGTGTAGTTGGTCAAATAATTCCTTGGAATTTTCCACTACTTATGCTTGCTTGGAAAATAGCTCCAGCACTTGCGGCCGGTAATACAGTTGTTTTAAAACCAGCAGAAACAACACCTTTAACTGCTTTATTGTTTGCTCAAGTTTGCCAACAAGCAGGATTGCCAGATGGTGTGGTAAATATCGTTACTGGAGATGGCATAACTGGTGCTGCCTTAGTTAATCACTCTGATATCAACAAAATTGCTTTTACTGGTTCTACTGAGGTTGGTAAAGCAATCGCTCGATCAATTTCTAACACAAAGAAAAGTGCAACACTAGAGTTAGGCGGAAAGGCAGCAAATCTTGTTTTTGATGATGCAGCTATCGATGAAGCTGTAGAAGGCATAGTTAATGGAATTTTCTTTAATCAAGGGCATGTTTGTTGTGCAGGTTCTAGATTATTAGTTCAAGAAAATGTTGCTGATGAAGTTTTAGAAAAACTGAAAAAAAGAATGAGTTTGATTAGAGTCGGGGATCCGATGGATAAGAACACCGATTTAGGAGCAATAAACTCGGCAGAACAATTAAAAAGAATTCATGAAATTTCTAATACAGGCGATGCTGAAGGTGCTAATAGATGGTCACCTGAATGCAAATTACCAAGTAAGGGTTTTTGGTATCCACCAACAATATTTACTGGAGTATCGCAATCACATCGAATTGCTAGGGATGAGATCTTTGGTCCAGTTTTATCTGTTTTAACCTTTAGAACGCCCGCTGAGGGTATTGAGAAAGCAAATAATACGATGTATGGATTATCTGCTGGAGTTTGGAGTGATAAAGGTTCTAAAATTTTGTGGGCTGCCAAGCAATTAAAAGCTGGAGTTATTTGGAGCAATACATTTAACAAATTTGATCCAGCTAGTCCATTTGGTGGTTATAAAGAGTCTGGTTGGGGACGTGAAGGCGGTCGTCATGGACTTGCTGGTTACCTGACGTCACAAGTGAAGGAAAGTAAATGAGCCGCATAGATGTAAATAAGACCTATAAGTTATTTATTGGTGGCGCATTTCCTAGAAGTGAGTCAGGTCGTGTGTATGAGATTAAAGGTGCAAATAAGAAATTTATTGCCAATCCTGCATTAGCCTCTCGTAAAGATTTACGAGATGCTGTTGTAGTAGCAAAGGCTGCGCAGTCTGGATGGGCTAATGCGACTGCATTTAATCGCGGACAAATCTTGTATCGGGTTGCTGAAATTATGCAGGGGCGAAGTGATCAATTCATTGATGAGATCTGTGCTTTAGAAGGGGTAACTACCAAAGTAGCAAAAACTCAGGTAGAAGAAGCAATTGATACCTGGGTTTGGTACTCCGGCTGGTGTGACAAATTATCTTCAGTTACGGGTTCATTAAACCAAGTATCAGGTCCGTTCTATAACTTTACAACACCAGAAGCTTTAGGTGTGGTTGCGATATTTGCAGAGAATAAACCATCATTACTTGGCGTAGTAAGGACACTAGCTCCAGTAATTGCTAGTGGTAACTCTGCAGTTTTAATTGCTAGCGAAAGTTATCCACTGCCTGCAATTACTTTAAGTGAAGTATTGGCAACTAGTGATGTACCTGGCGGAGTTGTAAACATACTTACTGGAAAAATTGCTGAGTTAGCGCCATGGGTTGGTTCGCATATGGAAATAGATGGCGTAGATGTTGCCGGCCTTAGTAAAAAGCAAGAAGAGGAATTAAAGCTAGTTGGCGCAGATAATTTAAAGCGAATATTTAGATTTAGTCCAACTAATCATCCAGAGCGAATTCTTAGTTTTATGGAACAAAAAACTGTCTGGCATCCAATAGGACTTTAACTTATTCAGCAGATATTGCTGCGTATGCCGGTTTTACGACTTTTTCAATAATTTCAAGCCGCTCTTCAAATGGAATAAATGAGCTTTTAAGTGAATTTACAGTAACTCGTTGCAAATCTGCTAACTTCCAATCAAATGATTTAACGCACTGAGTCATCTCATTAGTCATAGATGTATTACTCATTAGTCGATTATCAGTATTAAGTGTTACGCGAAAGCGAAGCTTTGCTAACTGCCCAATTGGGTGCTGTGCGTATGTTTTAGCTGCGCCAGTTTGTAAATTTGAGGTTGGGCAAAGTTCCAGTGGAATTCTTCGATCTCTTATATATGAAGCTAGTGGACCAAGTTTTGGTGTACTACCTGAGAAATCTATGTCATCAATAATACGAACGCCATGTCCAATTCTTTCAGCACCACAAATTTGTATTGCCTCCCAAATTGATGGCAATCCATAAGCCTCTCCGGCGTGGATGGTGAAGTGAGCATTCTCTTTTCTTAAATATTCAAAAGTATCTAACTGTTTAGTTGGTGGGAAACCATCCTCTGGGCCTGCAATATCAAAACCAACTACACCCTTATTTCGATATTTAACAACAGATTCTGCTGTTTGTTGTGATTTATCATTTTGTCTAAGTCCACAAAGTAAAGATTCAACCCTTATCTTTTTTCCTTCTTTTGCTGCCTCGGCTACTCCTTGTTTATAACCTTCAGTAGTAGCTTCAATAACTTGATCAAAGGTTAAACCTTGTTCAGTAAATAACTCAGGTGCTCCTCTAACTTCAGCGTAGACAACACCATCTCTTGCTAAATCAATTGCACACTCACGCGCTACCTGAATAATTGCTTCTTTTGTTTGCATCACTGCAACCGTATGCGAAAAAGTCTCTAGGTAGCGTACGAGAGAATGAGAATTACAAGCTTCTTCGAACCAAATTGCTAGTTTTTCTGGGTCTTCAGTAGGTAATTTTTTATAACCAATTTTTTGTGCAAGTTCAATAATAGTTTGTGGGCGCAGTCCGCCATCAAGATGATCATGCAATAAAGCTTTTGGAACTCGCTTAATTTGTTCATCTGTTGGAGTGCTAGTTAATGACACTTAACCCTCAATTCTTTCCACTACCAATGGTAATCGCTTAATTGGATCATCCACGCCACCAATAGAAAAGGCACCCACTAAGGCTTCTTTAGCTCGATCAAATCTTGCTGGTTCATCACTATGCAGAGTTAGAATTTTTTGTCCCGCTTTAACTAAGTCACCAGGTTTAGCATGAATTTCAATTCCAGCGCCAAGTTGGAGAACTTCACCTTGTTTTTGCCTACCTGCTCCTAAACGCCAAGCGGAAATACCAACCTTAAGTGCATCAAGAGTTAGTAATTTTCCAGAAGATTCAGCTGAGATTTCAATTTTTTCTTTAGCCACAGGAAGTGGTGCATCATTATCGCCACCTTGTGCATTAATCATTTTGCGCCAAACATCCATAGCCATTCCATTTTTTAATGCATCAGATGGTGACACTTTTGGCTTAATACCAACTGCATCAAGCATTTCATTCGCAAGTAGGAGCGTTAGTTCAACTACATCACTAGGCCCACCTCCTGCTAATACTTCAAGAGTTTCCCTAATTTCTAATGAATTTCCAGCTGTAAGACCAAGTGGCACATCCATTGCAGTTACCAAAGCTCTAGTAGTTACACCTGCCCTTTTTCCTAAATCCACCATAGTTCTAGCAAGTGCGGCAGCATCCTTTGGAT
>Ga0255078_1000601_pt1 | contig 10024 bp, 8 predicted proteins | sample Colum_Atlam_RepA_FD_188462 | JGI IMG/M metagenome (GOLD analysis project Ga0255078, IMG submission 188462) | Freshwater microbial communities from Columbia River, Oregon, United States - Colum_Atlam_RepA_8h | ecosystem: Environmental > Aquatic > Freshwater > River | place: USA: Oregon | collected... | reverse complement strand
GGACGATTACGAGACCCTGCAGACGATCGAAGGCGACGCCGACCGCCTGATGGTGGGCCTCCTCCGCGACCTCTACCAGGGTAACGTCGATGCCAAGGAAGTCGTCGTCCTGAAGGACATCTACGAACTCCTCGAGCGCGCGATCGACCATTGCCGCGACGCCGGCAAGGTCGTGTTCCAGATCGCCCTCAAGTACGCCTAAGCCCGCGCCCCGTCTCCGGCTATGGATCCCTTCCTGCTGATGGTGCTGGTCATCGTGGTGGCCGTGGTGTTCGAATACATCAACGGCTTCCATGACGCGGCCAACGCCATCGCGACCGTCGTCTCGACGCGCGTGCTGACGCCCCGCCAGGCGATCATGCTCGCGGCGGTGACCAACCTCTTCGGCGCCTTCTGGGGCACCGCGGTGGCGAAGACGATCTACTCCGGCTACATCGACATGGCGGGAGGGCACATCGCCATCGAAGGCATGCAGCTCGCCATCGCCTGCGGCCTGATGGGCGGCATCGTCTGGAATCTCATCACCTGGTGGTTCGGCATCCCCTCCAGTTCCTCCCACGCGCTCATCGGCGGTCTTTGCGGCGGCGTCCTCGGACTGACCCATCTGAACTGGAACAGCCTCATCTGGTCCGCGACGGATTCCGCCGGCAAGACGGTCGGCCTCTGGCCGAAGCTCATCAAGCCGATGATCATCTCGCCTTTCGTCGGCTTCACGCTCGGCGTGATCTTCATGATGCTTCTGACGATGCTCATCGTACGTCTTTCGGTCCGGCCCAGCATCGTCAGCAAGGTCTTCGGCAAGCTGCAGCTGGTCTCCGCCGGCCTGATGGGTTTTTCGCACGGCTCCAACGACTCCCAGAAGACGGTCGGCATCATCACCTTCGCCCTCATCGTCGGCGTCGGCGCCGGCGCCTTCGATCCGGCCCACGCCCCGACCTGGGCTCAATGGTTCAAACCCACCTTGAACGCCAAGAACGGCGTAGACCAGGTGCCGTTCTGGATCATCGTCCTCTGCGCGGTGACGATGGCCGCGGGCACCGCCGCCGGTGGCTGGCGCATCATCCGCACGATGGGCCATAAGATGGTGAAGCTGCAGCCGGTCCACGGCTTCGCCGCCGAGACCGCCGCCGCGATCACGATCACCGGCGCCTCCGAACTAGGCATCCCCCTTTCCACGACGCACGTCATCTCGACGTCCATCCTTGGTGTCGGCGCGTCGAAGCGTTTCGACGCGGTGAGATGGGGCCTGGTCGGACGTATCGTCTGGGCTTGGGTCCTGACCATCCCGATCACGTTGACGCTCGGCTATCTCTTCTTCCGAGGCTGCGTATTGGTCGGCTGGGCGAAGTAAGTCAGGGCCAGGCCAGAGCCTCAGCGGGAACTGAGGTCGACGCCGGCCTGCTTGGCCCACGCCATCCATGCGTCCGCCAGCTCCTTGAGCTTGGCGGGGTGCGTGGCGGCGAGGTCGTGCTGCTCGGACGGATCCTTCGAGAGGTCGAAGAGCTGCCAGGTGACGGGCGCGTTCTGTCGTTTACCCCAGACGATCTTCCACTGGCCGAGACGATAGCCGCGCGCGCCTTCATGGGCGGTCGGGATGCCGCGCTCGGGCGTCGGTTCGCCCCGCAAGTCAGGCAATAACGAACGCCCGGAGACCGGGCGGATGGGCTTCCCGGCCCGTTCCCGCGGATACGTGGAGCCGGTGGCCGCAGCAATGGTGGGCAGGAGATCCATGACGTGCGCGGGCGAGCGGATCCATTCCGTCGCCGGTTTCAGGCCGGCCGGCCACGAGACGAGCAACGGCGCGCTAACACCGCCTTCGTGGCAGAAGTGCTTGTAGAGGTTGAGCGGCGTGTTGCCGAGGTTCGCCCAGGCGGATCCGTAGGAAGAATGCGTGCCGGCCTGGCCCATGCCGTCGAGCGCGGCGCCGACATGCAGGTCGGTGCGACCGGCGCGGGAACGTCCGTCGAAACCGAACGGGCCCCACTCGTAGCAGGCGCCATTGTCCGACGTGAACACGACGAGGGTGTTCGCGAGTTCGCCGTTGCGCTCGAGATCGGCGAGCAGTCGGCCGACGCCTTGGTCGACGTGCTCGACCATCGCGGCGAAGGTGGCCATGCGACGCGCGAGGTCTTCGCGTCGGTCCGCGGGGAGGCTGTCCCAGGCGGGGTTCGGCTTACCCGAGAATCCGTTGGCGATGGCGTCGTCCTTCTCGACGGGCACGAGCGAAAGCGGCGGCAGCACCGCGTCCGCAGCGACGAGGCCCAGCGTCTTCATGCGGGCGAAGCGCTCGGTGCGTAGGACGTCCCAGCCCCGACGATAAGTCGCCATATGTCGGTCGATCGAAGCCTTGGGCGCCTGCACGGGGAAGTGCGGGGAAGAGTGCGCGAGGTAGAGGAACCACGGCTTGTCCTTCTGCGTCCGCGCCTGCCGCAGGAACTCGAGGGCGTAGTCAGTGAAGACATCGGTGACGTAGAACTTGCCGGCCTCATAGGCGAGTTCGGCGGGCGTGCCGGCGGGCAGGCGCACGTACTCGTCCGGATTCCACTGATCATTGGAATGGGCCTGCAGGCTCTTGTAGCCGTAATAGGCGTCGAAGCCGCGCTGGATCGGCCCGGGCGAACCCATGTGCCACTTGCCGACCATCCACGTGCTGTAGCCCGACTGCTTCAGGAGCTCGGGGATGGTGATGTTGTCGTCGAGCAGATGTCCGGTGTAGGCGGGTCCGCGCTTCGGCGCGGGCTTGGCGGAGACGAAATCACCGATCCCCGCTTCGTGCGGATGCAGGCCGGTGATGAGCGAGGCGCGCGTCGGACAGCAACGTGCGGACGTATAGACTTTCTCGAATCGCGCGCCGGCCCGGGCGAGTCGGTCGAGGTTCGGCGTGGGAATCTCGCCGCCGTAGGAGCCGAGGTCCGAGTAGCCGAGGTCATCGGCCAGGATGACGAGCACGTTGGGACGACGCGTCTCGGCAGCGAGTGCCGCGGCCAGGGTCAAACCGAACAGAAAGAGGAGCCTGCTCATCACGGTGCCAGCAGCTGCAGGCGCTTACTCCGGTGATCGGAGTACTCTTTCAGCAACGACTCATAACGGGCATCGCCGGTGGCGAGCGCCGCCGCGCGCAGGACGGGGAGTACGTCGTCGGCGTTGGTTTCGTGGATCTGCTGCATCGTCCAAGGCCTGGGGTTCTTGCCGAGGTAAGGCACGAGGAAATCCAGCGCGACCACCAGGGAACGGCCGTCCGCGGTGCGATGCTTCCAGAGATCGACGCCGACATGCTCGCCGAGCACGGCCAGCGCGGAGAGCGCGCGGAGATTGAAGCAGGAATAACTTAACGAGGCCGTACGGACCAGTTCCAGGGGCTGCTTGCCATCCGGCTGGATCTGCACGCCGATGCGGCGCGTGGCCGCTTCGGCGCAGATTTCCTTGGCCTGGTCCTTCCGGCCGAGCACCAGCGCCCACTTGACCGCCTGGACGTCATACCATGTGCCGTGGTTGTTCTTGGCGTCCCGCTCGTCCAAGCCGTTCTTGCTCGTGGTCAGCCATTCGAAATAAGCCGCGGCCCAGGCGAGCAGCGCCTGCTGATCGGCGGCGGACCAATGCTTGGAACCATGGAGCAAGGCGGCGGCATCGGCGGCGTCGGCGAGTCCGCGGGCTTCGAGGATACCCGTGCCGCGACCGTCGTTCACGCCGGGGATCGCCTGGGCGAAACGGAAGTGCGGCGTCATCTTGGTCGCCGGATCGAGGAACCAGGTACGCAGGATCTTGGCCGCGTGCTCGGCGTATTTCTGCTCACCGGTGAAATGATAGGCGAGGGCCAGGGTCTCGACGGAGGAGCCGACCAAGCGCGCACGCAAAGTGTCGTTCGCGACTTCTTCGCGGGATTCGGGGTTCACCTTACCGTCCTTGCGGAGATACGGCAGCCCGTCCTTCGTGGCCGGGTCAGGCCAGAAATAGGGAGCAATGCTCATGTAGTCGTGCTTATCGCCGCTCGGCGGCACCTTCGTCTTCTGCATCACCGAAGGCGGGACCACGGCCAAAGCTTTGTCGGCGTCGGCGATCAGTTTCTTCAACGCCTTCGCGGCAGACTCATGACCCGCGGCCACCAAGGACTTCGCTTTCTCCAAGGCGCCGGGACGGGCGCCATGGAAGACCGGAACCGGCTCGGCGGCGAAGAGCGCCGTCGTGGCCAGCAGGAGGAAGAGCCGAAGCATCATGGAGCGGTGACCGCGAGGCCGGAGACAGCGCCCTGCAAGGGCTTGAGCTCACCGTAGAGCCCGACGGGCTTGCCGTTGTCGTGTCCGACGCAGCAATCCTCGGCCGGCTGGCGCGGCAGCGTGCCCTTGGCCTTGCCGGCGACGGTGTCCTGGCCCGCGACGACGAGCTTCATCGCACCGTCGGCGGCGAGGCTGGCGGTGACGGCGAAAGTTCCTTTCACCTCGGCGCTCGAGACGATCTCGACGACTTCGTCCGCGCCGTGACGCACGGCGAAGGCGACGCGTCCACCCTTGAGGTAGAGCGCGTGGCCGATGAGCCCGCCTTGGGCGAGGATCACGGCGTCACGCTGCGCGGTCTCGACGGTGACGGCGACGGTGAAGGCTTTCTGGCCGACCTGCGGCGCGGAGGCCGAAGCAATCGTGTCGCCGGATTTCGCCTGCGCGAGCGCGACGGGCTTGGCGGCCGGCGTCTTCGCCCCCTTCTTCGCCGTCGGCTTCTTGGCGTCTTCCTTCTTCACATCGTTCGGCACGTAATCGGCCGTCGGATAAAGCGTCTTCGCGCCCTTCACTTCACCGGCTGGGCGACGCGCGGTCGGCGTCTTGCCGCCGATCTCGGCGTCGAGGTCGTAAAGACGTAGGCCGGCCGCGGTCTTGGCGGCGTTCTTACCCAAGCCATCGGACTGAGGAGAGAGCGCGAGTTTCCAGCGTCCTTGGCGGACGGCCTGCAGGTCGTAGCTGGCGAAATAATAATGCGCTTCGCGGGCGGACTCTTTCGACTGACCCATCAGAATCGGCGTGATGTCGCGGCCGTCGATGACCGGCGTCGCGGGCACGGTACCGCCGGCGAGCGCAACGAACGTCGGCAGGAGGTCGATCGTCGCGGCGACGGCGTCGTTGACGGATCCCGCGGGCACGCGACCCGGCCACCACGCGAGGGTCGGCACGCGCACGCCGCCTTCCCACGTCGAGCCCTTGCCGCCGCGCAGCGGACCGGCGCTGCCACCATCGGTGCCTTTGACGAGCCAAGGGCCGTTGTCGGAAGTGAAGACCACGAGCGTGTCCTTATCGAGGCCCTGCGCACGCAGGGTATCGAGCACCTGGCCGACGCTCCAATCGACTTCCTCGACCCAATCGCCGAAGCGACCGTTCTGGGATTTGCCGGCGAACGCCGCCCCCGGCCAGATCGGGGTGTGGACGGCGTTATGGGCGAAGTAGAGGTAGAAGGGCTGGTCCTTGCTGCGGGTGATGAAGTCGACGGCCTCCTTGGTATAGAGCTCCACCAGGCGGCGCTGCCCTTCCCCATCCATCAGTTCCGCGACCTTCTCATCCCGTAGGACCGGCACGACCGGGACCTTGGTCTCGGCGCTCTTCTTGAGCATGTCGTTCGAATAAGGGATGCCGTAATAATGGTCGAACCCCTGCCGGGTGGGCAGGAATTCGGGCTGGTCGCCCAGGTGCCACTTCCCGACCATCTGGGTGGCGTATCCTTTTTCTTTAAGTCGTTCGGCTACAGTTACTTCAGACGGATTTAACCCCACCGACTGACCTGGGAAATAGACTCCGGGGACGGAGACGCGGGCGCCATAGCAACCGGTCATCATCTGGGCTCGGGAAACCGAGCAGACCGGCGTGGCGTAGAAGCTGGTCAGTTTCATGCCCTCCTTGGCCATCCGATCCAGGTGGGGGGTGCGCTGCTTGGTCGCCCCGAAAGGTCCGATGTCCCCATAGCCCATGTCGTCGATGAAGATCACCACCACGTTGGGCGGGCGAGCGGTGGCGGCGGTCGCAAGCAAGGCGGTCAGCAGGACGAAAAGCGTCTTCATGGGGTACCCCTCTAGAACAATCCCCGCGGGGTTTAGTTGCAAGCGTCACTCCCGGGCCCCTGTTCACGCTACCGACCCCGATTAGAAGCGATAAAAACGCCATTTTTGCCCCTTCCCGCTTGCTCCCCATGGGGGTCACCCTAACTTGCGGCGAACGACCATGGTCAAATCCGATTTCGGCTACAACAGCAAGGTGGAGGGCGAGGTCATCGTGACCCGCGCCGACGCCGTCGTCAACTGGGTGCGCAGCAACTCCGTGTGGCCGATGCCCATGGGCCTCGCCTGCTGTGCCATCGAGCTCATGGCCGCCGGCGGCTCCCGCTTCGACATCTCCCGCTTCGGCATGGAGGTCATGCGCTTCTCCCCCCGCCAGGCCGACTGCATGATCGTCGCCGGCACCGTCACCTACAAGATGGCCGAAGTCGTCCGCCGCATCTACGACCAGATGGCCGAGCCGAAGTGGGTCGTCGCCATGGGCGCCTGCGCTTCCACCGGCGGCATGTACCGCTCCTACGCCACCCTGCAGGGCGTGGATAACATCGTCCCGGTCGACATCTACATCTCCGGCTGCCCGCCCCGCCCCGAGGCCCTCCTCGACGGCATGATGCTCCTCCAGGAGAAGATCCGCCAGGAAGGCGGCTCGCTGCGCCGCACCTTCCGCGGTCGCACCGTCGAAACCAAGATCGTCAGCTGAGCACGGACATGGACGCCGCCGCGCTCACCTCCCGCTTCCCTGCCACGCAGGACCTCGCCGGCAAGGACATGCCGACCTTCCGCGTCGCAGGTGGCGACCTCCTCGCCGCCGTGGCCTACCTGCGCGACACGCAGGGCTTCGATCTGCTCGCCGACCTCTGCGGCCTCGAACTGCAGGCCCGCCCGGCCCGCTTCGGCGTCGTCATCCATCTGCTCAGCACGACGAACAAGGAATACGTCCGCCTGCACGTCGACGCCGTCAATGACCGCGTCCCGAGCGTCTCCTCGCTGCACCCCGGCGCCAACTGGCACGAGCGCGAAGCGTTCGACATGTTCGGCATCGTCTTCGAAGGCCACCCGGACCCACGCCGCATCCTGATGTGGGATTCGTATCCGTATCACCCGCTTCGCAAGGACTTCCCTCTCGCCGGCATCGAAGTCCCCTTCCCCGCCGCCGACGTCGCGGAAGTCACCGGCCAGAAGGTCGAGCCCGCGCCGATGATGGGCGGACCGTTCGTCTCGCACGGCGGCAAGCTCTCCGAAGGCGAACCCTCCGCGCTCGACCAGTCCTGGACCGAGGAAAAACCCAAAGCCTGATTTAACGTGAAGATCACCAAGGAAATCTCCATCGGCGACGTCGCCGCCCGTTCGGAAGAACTGCGCGGAGAGAACATGACCCTCAACATGGGTCCCTCCCACCCGGCCACGCACGGCGTGCTCCGCCTGAGCCTCGAGCTCGACGGCGACAAGGTCGTGAAGTGCGACCCGGTCATCGGCTACCTGCACCGCGGCGACGAGAAGATCGCCGAGAACATGACGTATAACCAGTTCGTCCCGTACACGGACCGCCTGGATTACCTCGCCCCCCTCGCCAACAACGTCGCCTACGCCATCGCCGTCGAGAAGCTCGCCGGCCTCAAGCTGCCCGCCCGCTGCGAAGCGATCCGCGTGCTCACCTGCGAGATGGCCCGCATCTCGTCCCACCTCCTCGGCATCGGCGTCTACGCGATGGATACCGGCGCCTGGACGGTGTTCATGTATACCTTCAACGAGCGCGAGAAGCTCTACACGCTCTTCGAAGAACTCACCGGCGCCCGCTTCACCACGAGCTACACCCGCATCGGCGGCGTGACGCGCGACATCCCGGACGGCTGGCTCGCCAAGGTCTCGGCCTTCTGCGACGGCGTCGAGCGCACCATCGACGAAGTCGACAAGCTCCTCACCCGTAACGGCATCTTCCTCGAACGCACCGAAGGCATCGCCACGATCTCCAAGGAGATGGCGCTCGGCTACGGACTCACCGGCCCGAACCTCCGCGCTTCCGGCGTGCCGTTCGATCTCCGCAAGGACAAGCCCTACTCTGGCTACGAGCAGTATGACTTCGACGTCCCCGTCGGCGTGAAGGGCGACTGCTTCGACCGCTACCTCGTCCGCATGGAAGAGATGCGCCAGTCCGTCCGCATCCTCCGCCAGGTCATCAAGTCGATGCCGGGCGGCGCTTGGTATGCCGAAGACGCGAAGAAGATCTTCCTCCCGCCCAAGGCCAAGGTGATGACGAAGATGGAAGAGCTCATCCAGAACTTCATGCTGGTGACCGAAGGACCGCAGATCCCGGCCGGCGAAGTCTACTTCGAAGCCGAGAACCCGAAGGGCGCCCTCGGCTTCTACGTCGTCTCCAACGGCGGCGGCGTCCCGTACCGCCTCCGTATCCGCGGACCGAGCTTCGTCTCGCTCTCGATCCTTCCCGCCATCGTCCCCGGCAACTTCCTCACCGACGTCGCTTCCATCCTCGGTTCGCTCGACTTCGTCATGGGCGAATGCGACCGCTAAACCCCATGCACGAATCTCCTTCCTCCGCCCCCGCCCGCGCGCTCAAGCCTGAGACGCTCGCCCAGGCTCCCGCCATCATCGCGCAGTATCCGCAGCCGCGCAGCGCGACGATGCCCCTCCTGCACCTCGTGCAGGAAGACCGCGGTTACATCACGCAAGAAGACATGACCTGGGTCGCCGGGCTCGTCGGCGTGACGCCGATGCAGGTGCTCGAAGTCGTCACCTTCTACCCGATGTATCGCCAGTCGCCGATCGGCCGCCGCCACGTGCGCGTCTGTCGCACGCTGTCCTGCGCCCTCCGCGGCTCCTACGCGCTGATGGAGAACCTCGAGCAGTCCCTCAACTGCAAGCGCGGCGAGACCTCGCCCGACGGCGACTTCACCCTGGAGTTCGTCGAATGCATCGCCGACTGCGGCTGCGGACCGGTCGTCCACGTCGACGCCTCGATGCACGAGAACGTGAAGCCCGAGGACGCCGGCAAGTTCGCCGCGCAGCTCAAGGCCACGCTCAAGGATCCGTCCTACGGCCAGAACCCTCCCGTCCCCGGCACGCCCGAGTGGAACGGTTAATCTCCAAACCTTAAGCGACATGCCCGCCGTCGAACGCCCTCTCATCTACGCCAACCTCCGCAAGCCGGGGTACACGGTCGATATCGACTGCTACCTGCGCAACGGAGGCTACGAAGCCCTCAAGAAAGCCGTCGCCCTCAAGCCCGAGGAAGTCTGCAAGGAAGTCGAAGTCTCCGGCCTGCGCGGCCGCGGCGGCGCCGGCTTCCCGACCGGCATGAAGTGGAAGTTCCTCGACCGTAAGTCGGGCAAGCCCGCTTACCTCGTCGTCAACGCCGACGAATCCGAGCCCGGCACCTACAAGGACCGCCAGATCATCTACAAGGACCCGCACCAGATGCTGGAAGGCATCGCGATCACCGCGTGGGCCATCCAGGCCAAGCAGGCCTTCATTTATATCCGCGGCGAGTTCATCCACGGCGCGAAGATCCTCGAGCGCGCCATCGCCGAAGCGAAGGCCAAGGGCTTCCTCGGCCAGAACATCCTCGGCTCGGGCTACTCCTGCGAAGTCGTCATCCACCGTGGCGGAGGTTGCTACGTCTGCGGCGAAGAGACCGGCCTGATCGAGTCCCTCGAAGGCAAGCGCGGCTACCCGCGCATCAAGCCCCCGTATTTCCCCGCCGTCCTCGGCCTCTACAACTGCCCGACCATCGTCAACAACGCGGAGACGATGGCGCAGGTGAAGCACGTGCTCGCCTTCAGCGGCGCGGAGTTCGCCAAGATCGGCATCCCTGGCGACAGCGGCACGCACATCTGGGGCGTCAGCGGCCTGGTGAAGCGTCCGGGTCTCTACGAGATCGAAGCCGGCAAGGCCACCTTCGGCGAACTGCTCTACGACCTCTGCGGCGGCCCGCTCGACGGACGTAAGATCAAGGCGATCATCCCCGGCGGCTCCTCC
>Ga0255078_1000598_pt1 | contig 10094 bp, 16 predicted proteins | sample Colum_Atlam_RepA_FD_188462 | JGI IMG/M metagenome (GOLD analysis project Ga0255078, IMG submission 188462) | Freshwater microbial communities from Columbia River, Oregon, United States - Colum_Atlam_RepA_8h | ecosystem: Environmental > Aquatic > Freshwater > River | place: USA: Oregon... | reverse complement strand
GTTGCTGATAGATCTAATTTCTTTTATTATGTTTCCGTCAGTAAGACCAGTAAATATTCTACGCATATCAATCATACTGATATACAATTTACCTTCAATTACATGCGGTAATCCTTCAATTGATTTTAAATTGGGTAAACTTACTGCATAAAAATTTCTTCCAACAAATTTAGGGCCACCAACAAAGTTTTCAATTGGATTAGCATCACATTCATAATTTGCATTCACTCTATATGGACTACCTGCCAGTGATGTTAATTTATTTACTGCTACTGCAAAAGTATTAAATTCAATTGACTCAAATCCATATCCAATCAAACTTGTAATTTTATTATCCCCCGCATTTAATAATCTATTAGATTTTAGTATTGGAATACCTTGTAATGATGTCAATTGATTATATGATACAATTATAACTTCCTTGAACTTCTTGTGGACCATCTCTTAATGATGTTAAGTTATTAAGGCTACAATTAAAATTTCCTTTGACAAATGTTGGTGCATTTTTCAATGATGTAATTTTATTATTACGAATTTCATATGTACCGTGACAAGCATACATTGCAATGTTATCAGGAATTTCTTTCAAATGTAGATCTTCCAATTCTACATTATCATAAAGATGTTTTCTTTTCATATTCTACGAAATCCTCCAAAATCATCTGGTTCATAATCATCCATTTCTATTTCTGGATTTTCTTCTTCAATATCCTCTTCAGTTTTGTATATACCCCCTCCAATGTCACATATACTGTGTATTTTATTTATTAATTCCTGAGATTTTCTATTTGTCTCTAGTGTTTTTATACGGGGAAATAATATACTGCCAAGTGGTGTATTGCCTAGAAAAATGTTGCCACCAACTTCTTTTGGAAATCCTTCCAAGGAATTTATTTCTGTATCATACAACAACAAATCATCATATATTACAGTTGGACCACCAATCATATTGGTAATTGGTAACCATAAAGATTCAAAATTACCAGTAATAATTTTAGGACACCCCTGCAATGTTTTAAGACCTGGATTATTGTATATAACTAACTCTGACAATTCTTGAGGTAAACCAACCAATGAAGTCAATTTGTTACCACTAACATCTACACGACCACCTAAAAAATTGCCAGATTTAACTATCTTTGGAAATCCTTCTAAACTTGTTAGATTACAATTATGTACATCAATAGCACCTACTTGTTCTGGACCTCCAATCAATGATTGTAAACCTCTATTGTTAGTACAACTAAATAAACCTGCAATTTTTCTAGGACAGTTTTTAAGACTGCGTAAATTATTATTACTTAAACCTAATGCCCCCTCAATTGAAACATCCTTGAGAATTTCCGGTATTTCTCTCAAATGTAAATAATTTAAGTTTACGTCTCCTTTGATGACTTTCATGTAGTATAAATATTATACTATTTGTCTTTCCATCAATGAATTATACCACTTCCTACCGTCTGTACTTAATCTACCATCCCATTTCAAATAATACATTCGCTGAAGTTCTTTAACCATTGCGGTTGCATGACCTCTTCTACGGTGTTCATAATGTATATTAATGAATTCAATATAAACCGTTTCAAACTCTAACAACGGTTTATAATACTTACAATATCCCAACGGTGTTCCATAATCATCTGTTATACTACAACTAAATACATCTCTTTGATCCTCAGACTCATAACCTAAGTATTGATGATTAAATTTCATTCATTATATTTTAATCTACATCCTGCGTACTTTCTTCAGCTTGTTGTATTAACTCCTTCATATGGGACTGAGCTTTCATTCCTCCTAACAGTATCTCCTTGATTGTTTCAATTGGCAACTTATAAAATAGTTTTTTAATTATAGGTAAGTATTCAAGTTTATCTGTTGGCACCAATTTTCTCAATTTCATTTCCAATGCTGGACCTGCCATGATTTGTTTGATTTCATCATCCATGGTTTCAGTGTCCAATTCTTCTTGAGAAGCAACGTCCATACTGATATAATCACCAATTCCTTTAACCAATTCATGTACTAGATAAGGAAAGGTCATTGCTCTGGCTTTGATTGTATATTTGTCACCAGTTGGAACTACTTGTTCACTACCTACCGCAGCCATATTTACAATGTCACTGGTAATTGGAAAGTCTGGTGTCAAATAATATCCAATTTGTGTAATTGCGGATAATACACCATATTTTTTTGATAGATTTGGACTAAGTGCATCTAGTTTATCAGAAACTATGTTAAACAAGAATAGTTTGTTTACCGCATCACCTTGTGTCATGTAGTTTGCCAAGGTTCTTCTTAACTTACCGTCAGTATCACCACTCAACATAGTGTTTAGTTGCATATTAAGATTTTCTGCAACTGTTAGCCATTATCCATTTCTTCATCCATTTTGTCAGCGGTAACTGCACCAGTCAAATCTGCATTACCCAACTTAGCATCAATGATAATATCTCCTTCTTCTACCAATTTTTTAATAAACTTGTTTTCTTCCAAGTCTAATACTACATCTACTGCAATTTTTTCCAATTGTTTCTTTAAATTAGATTCTGCTTTTTTAATGTCAGTCAAAGCTTTAAATGCCAACATAATCATTGTTGGATAGTTAGGAAACTTAGATTGAATTTCATTTACATTAACACCCAGATAATATGCAACTCTTTTTATATTTTGTTGATAACTTTCACTGGTAATAATTTCTAAGTATCTATCTGCATCTGGACCTAAATCTGGTAATATTTGTTCAACATAGTCCTTTTCATTTTCAATCTTGGCTCTTTTGCTTGGATCAATGAAATCAGGCATTTCACCAGTATCAATTGCTTCTGATACTCCTTTTCTTTGATTCAAAAATGCTTGTACATCATGACTCAAAGCCTTTGGTCTTGGTGCAATACCAGGTCTAGTTGGTCTTAATGGATTAGGTCTTGTAGTTGGTTTAGTAGGTGCAGGAGGAGCAGTTGGTTTAGTTGGTGGTTCAATTGTAGGAGCTGGTGCTTCTGCCAATACTTCTTTGATTAGTTTTACCAAACTACTTTTTAAATTTTTAGCCATATCTGTATAAATATTTGATCTATACAGAAAAATTTAAAATATATCAGTATCATCCACACTCACCACAAGCAATTGTAATCCTAATGAACGTAATTCACCTTGTACTTGATGTTCATTTTCACACAAACAATTCAATACTGACACTGTTTTTAGTCTTTCCAGTACAATATTGATAGGAACATGCGGTAATATATCAAATTTAAGCGTATTATTAATTATAAGTCTGTTGTTTATAGGACTTAATATACGTAAATTGACTTTATTAACGTTGTTGATACTCATACCAAACCATTTGTGTGTCCATATCCACTTTTTAAATGGTTCACCGTATTCAATATCATGCAGACCAAAACCAAAGTCTGCATATTTACTATTACCTTCAAAGTCTTTGCTTACATACTGTAATCTCATATTATTTACTAATGTAATACTTTTCCAGAATAACACCATCTAATTGTGTACTATCTAAATTCTGCAAAGCAGCTTGATAGTGGGTCAATATAGATTTACCTCTTACATTAAAAGAAGTATTAACCAATATTGGATATCCACTTAATTTTTCAAATTCTCTCAAGATCTCATATAAATATGGATTTTGTTCTGATTTTAGTGTTTGTAATCTAGAACTACCATCTACATGAGTAATTGCAGGTAACATCTTTCTACACTCCTCTTTGACTTTAGGACTGTATGACATATAACTGTAATTAACATTATTAGATGTTTCAAAATACTTGTGAGCGTCTTCTTCACAACAAACAGGAGCAAATGGTCTAAACCATTCTCTGAATTTTACCTTCTTGTTTATTTCATCTTTAATGTTAAAGAGACCAGGATGCGCAAGTATTGTTCTATTTCCTAATGCTCTTGGTCCTACTTCACTGTTACCTTGACATAATCCAATAATTTTTCCATTGAACAATTCTTTTGCAATCAAACTTGGATCTGCGTGTTGCCATGGTCTATAAGTTAGAATGTGTGGTAATGTTTCTTTATCAAGAATCTGACAACCACTATACATTGGGTCTTTTATCAGTTTCTTTTTAAAGTGTAAACACAACATACCATATGACAACCCGCTGTCATTTGGACAACACGGTACATAAAAGTTAGTGTTTGGATATATTTTTGACAGTTTATCATTCAAAAGTACATTTAAAGCACCACCCCCCGTCAAACAAACATTTTTATGAATAGAGGGATTAAAATCCTTTTTGAATTTTTCAATAAAAACATTTTCAAATGCGATTTGCATATTGAATGCCAAGTCATACGCACTTTTTCCATTAAAACTGTTTGTTAAGTTACCGTCACCAATTATTTTATAAAAATTGGCATAATTTGGAAAATTTCTGGTAGTCAAATATGTGTATGATTTATCATATAAATCTTTATTATATGATCCATATGCGCTAAGTCCCATTACTTTACCCGCACCAGTTAAAACATTCAACATTCTATCATTTGATTTACTAATTTCTTTTATAAAGACTGATGTAATACTATAACTGGTTGTAAAATCCAAGAAATCATGTTGTTTAAGCTTTTTAAGCCCAGTAACTTTATTTGCTTCATATGTACAAAACATTCCATCATTACCGCCACCGTCATAACTTGCAATAAATGCATAATCATATTGACTATCATAGAAAGCAGAAGCAGCATGACAATCATGATGATCATATCTATGTACATCAATAATACCAAATTCTTCTTGAACCATATTCCAGTCTAAACAAATTTCATTTGAATTAAAAGACGGAATTACAAATAACCCAACCTTGAAGACAGGATCAAATCCAAAATCTTTAACAATACTTTTTATATATTTGAAAAAGTATTGTTTTTCTTGTTTGGATAATAAATTATATCTAAAATATCTTTGACCCCATACACGTTCTAACTCTAATGATAACAACTTGTTATCAGATGGTCTGTAAAATGATATGTTACTATCATGACCATCAATAAAAAAAGAAATATATTGATCAACATTATTCATAAAACTCAAATTTAAATTCATCATCAAATTCGTATTGGACCCATGATACAATTCCATAATAAACAGTACAATAAATTGTATCAACTAAAACATTGTTTTTTGTGTAATAATTAACTCTTACACGATCAACATGTTCTTTTGAAGAAAAATATATACGTGTAGGCCCTTCATGATCACTAAATTGTACTGAAATTAATTTTGAACTATCATCATGACATTTAGCAATCTCACTGTCATTTTTTTTGTGATACGTCCACGTTAACTTTTTAAACTTATTATTGTTGATAACTTCACTCATTACACAAGAGTTATTGACAATATCACTTGAAACATTCATATTATATATAATATATAAAATACTATACTTAACCTTTTATTTTAATCCTTCATATGTGTTAATAACAGGACGTTTTGTAAGTAAATCCTGATCAAGAATATCAATTGCTTTCTTCTTAGACTTATAAAAAGCATGCGTCAACGTTTTAAGATCTACATCTTCAATATCATATCCCATCTTAACATACTTAACTAACCTCTTTAATGTTACACTAGGATAATAGATACTGCCTTCATTAAACTTCAACTTGTTGTTGTTGATTTCATTCAAAACGTTACCTTCATAAACTACATTGGTACCATCATAAGCAATACGACATACATTGATATCAAATGACTTAAACAACGCTTCAATAGTATCAAAGTATTTGAATGTTACACACTGAATCTTCCAATCAACATCCATATATTTAATTGTAAGTGTACAATGCCATTCACTGTATATGGTAGATTCAATATTATATCCCGCAGTAACACTGCTTACACTTAGATCATATACAAACTTTTCAAATTGTTCTTTGTTTTTAAAGAACACATCCACATCAGCATTTGTTAATGGTAACTTGCGATAGGTTCTATGTAAAGATCCACCTGCAATCCAAGGACCATTTTCAGTACACTTAGGTAATAATTCAATCAAATACTCCAATGGAGAAATATTTGTCAAATGACTTAGAAATTTATTTAACGGAATTTTTTCTAGTTTCATTGGAATATTATACTCAAATTTTAAATCAAGAGTGACATTCATAAATCTTCTTCAATACATTAGGATAACAATTGTCCGCATAATCCTTTGTATTCTTTCCACTACTATAACTCAAACATACTGTACCGTCAAGAAATGGTTCAAACTTTCGTTTGGTCTTGTAAAACATATTTACACTGTTATTGGTGCAAGTCTGATAAAAATCACAACCCACACTCATACACATACCAATATCATTTGTCTTAATACTATATTTTTTCATAAAAATAAGGGAGGTACTGTTACATACCTCCCTTTTAATTAATCCTTACTTCCAAGAAGATACGTATTGCTAATAGCCTTGAAACTAAACTCCCTTTCAAGTCCACGTACAACCACACCTTCCCTATCAACTTCCATGTTCAATACACTCTTACCTTCAGCATACTTCAACATATAGTCAACAATATTACTTTCATTTGGAATCACAAATCCATACTTCTCAAGCAATGGTACCATCTGCAATTGCAAACCAAACAATACCCACTCAAGTTCATCAAAGAACATACGGCGACCCTTATCAATGTCATAACCAGTAAAGAAATACAACTTGTGGTCACTCAATCCATACAAATTACCATTGATACCAGCACCAATAAGTTCTCCCTGTAAAGCAATATTCTTGCCGTGTTTAGTCATCTTTTCCTTCAATTGAAGCACATTAGCCATACGCCATAGACTATTGTCACTAGTCTCACTCAATTCCCAATTACGTCCACAAACGCCAAATACACCGTTATTGAAGTAACAAGTGAAACTAGTACCATCCAACTTTTCAGTCACATAAGCACGTTCACCAACTGGACTAAATCCAACTTCACTCTCAAAGTTCTGAATACGAATTTCATCAGTCTTTGGGATAAAACTAGGAAATGTTCCTTTGATCTTACCAGCCAATTGAGCAGGAATAGGAGGTTCATACTTGACAATATCAAGAGCTTCAGTCAAATCATCACCTTCCTTTGGATTACTAATACCCTCTGGAATTGGAGTCAATAGACCTTGACTAATTTGTCCACGCAACCTAATGGTCTTGAGACGAAATCCCTCACTAGAACCCATACGTTTGTAACTGCTCTTGCGTAGGAATTCAAATTGAGGACGGATAGGCAAAAAGCTGTCAATTTCATAATAAACAGCCAAATCACCCACCTTGTATTCATTAACCTTTACTACAACCTTCCAACCCTTAACGGTAACCACTACAATAGCATCAGCACCCGGAATGGGTTGAATGTCAACAATCTTAACAACACTAGCCAATTTACGTTCAGTAGTCATTTTTTATCCTTTCAATTACTCCATAACTCTACCACGGAGTTTAAACAAAGTCAACAAAAAACCCGTCAGATTTCTCTGACGGGTTTCTCCACTTTTCCTACTATTTACCGGTTGGTGCTTCCAATGTTAACGAACGGAACAACACCACCTCCATTATACACCGGCAACTTACCATCCCACCTCTGAAGAGCTTCATATTGAACCAGTGCCGGAGTTAGAGACTGAGCCAACACCAAGTTAGCCTTGGATTGAGCCTCTGCCTTAAGGGCAATACTACGTGCCTCACCCTCTGCCTTGGCAATGTTACTCTCTTTCTCACCACGGGCCTTTTCAATCACTTGATCCGCCTCAGCCTTACTCTGACGGACCTTGGTTTCAGCCTCAATGGCCTTCTGACTAGCTTCTAGGACTGCATTGATACGGGTCTGAACACTTTGATCAACACGGAGACCACCATGGAAACTGATCAATTCAAACTTAAATCCCTTGGGGCCAAGTTGTACATTAAGATTACTCTTAACATTGTCAAGAAGGTACTGCTTCCTCTCACCAAAGATATCACTAGCCTTCATGGTACTAGCAACACGGTTGAATGCGTTATTCACTTCATTCCTCATAAATCCGTGAGTAATAACATCAGGTGACTGACGGAATTCAACAAAGATCTGAGGAACCTTCTCTGCCACAAACGTATAAGCAAGAGCAATGTCAGCATTAACAACAGCACCTTCAATACTATTAAAGGTCACACTGTCATCACCGGGACTTTCCTTACTACCACGTTCACGGTCCCACACAGCATTCTGCATGAAGGTAGGGAACTTATAGATGTCCTCAGTGAGGGGATTGTAGAACACACCACCAGTAACCAACGGAAAATCATTGACTCCCTTTTGGTTACCCCACTGATTCACCTTGATGCCAACATAACCAGGTTCAACCCTATCACAACCAGTAAAGGTTGAAATGGCAACGATACCAGCAATCAGACTAATGATCTTCTTATTCATTTTCTTTGTTTTCAGTTTTGTTGATGTTTTTGACCAACTTGGTCACATCACTTTTTAAGATTAACAGCGTCCCAACAAAAAGTCCAGCAAAAAGTGCGGACCCAACCAAATTTGCAACGTCACTCTTTTGATTAATCAATGTGACGGATGCGTTAAAAATGTACGCACCCACCGCAATCAACACAAAATACTTTGCACTATACTTTACAATATTTTTATTACTAAACATATATTAATTTTCCTTGATATAAAGTTCTGGAACCTCAGAGGTTAATGGAATTACAACATCTTCCAAAGGTTCATCTGATTCAGACGCACCATAATTACCATTGTGTGTGTTAGGAATAGGTAGATACTCAGTAGTCCAATGTTCACGACATTCCTTGGCAGTCTTCTTTAATGGAGGAAGTTCATTGCCATCCATATCGTACACAATGATATACTGAAAACTATTATCATATGTACAATCATTGTATTCACTATGAACTACCATAACCATTGTGGTTGCTTCAGGAGGATAATACTTCTTGGCAAACGCAATGTGTTCTTTATACTTTTGTGTATTAGGAACATAACCAAGTTTGGCTAGATCCTGTAATGTTGCTCTACGATATGTACTCATATATTAATAATTTAGAACGTCTTCACGGGTAATAGATAGATGTTCATATTCATCACCATACAAGTCTTCATGGATACACTGAACATCACCAAAAAGTTCAATTAGTGATTCAAGCACTGGATTCGACTTATATTCCTTTGTTTCACTATCCCAGTCTCGTTCAACTTCTTCACCTTCTACTACAATCTTAAGATCTTCATATCCAATATAGAATGAGGTTGCGCCACCATCATTAAATTCATGGTTATTAAGATACATCTCAATGCTGTCCAGTGTAGGATTATCAACAAAGATCTTCTTTAGTTCAGCCTTAAACTCCTTCTGGAGTTCTGACTTGGCTGTGTTGAGTTGATTCTTTAGCTCTTCAATTTTCTTAAGTGATTCCTTCATATGTTTTGTTTTATTAGTCTCCAATTACGTTCTTGATACTACCACCAAAAGTTTTAGAAGTCAAACCATTTTTAGCACGTGCCTTACGTCCTTCATCAATCTTGACAAAGCTGGGAGGATGTGAAATGCCATTCTGCATCCAACTCTTGAACTCCATTTCAGCCAAATAATCTTGTGCTGAAGGAATAAACTTATTAGCAAAGTCTTCCAAACAATGTTGTTCACCAATGTCCCGCACACTTACACTACGTCCATCACTATTAATAATAGTAGGAAAACGATGATCACTGGTTTCTGGACCACTATTGGCAAACTTTACCCGTTCCAGAATATTACTAAGAAACCAACTATTGTGTGTTAGAGTACGATGACGGTTATCCGCAATTGCACCCTTACTACAATCCATAAAGGCGTGAATAGGTTCATAATCTTCTGGCTTACCACCAAACTTACGGACGGAACTTTGAGCGTGAATGTATGGTTTTGACATAACAAACTCAATCTACCACAGGTTTTATAACAAGTCAAAACAAAAATCCCCTCTTTTTACGGAGGGGATTTGTATTTTTAATGATGTTTATCATGCTTGACATGATTTTTATTCATCATAATCTTCTGAATTTCTGGAAAAGACAATGGCTTACCATGACT
>Ga0255078_1000580_pt1 | contig 10260 bp, 10 predicted proteins | sample Colum_Atlam_RepA_FD_188462 | JGI IMG/M metagenome (GOLD analysis project Ga0255078, IMG submission 188462) | Freshwater microbial communities from Columbia River, Oregon, United States - Colum_Atlam_RepA_8h | ecosystem: Environmental > Aquatic > Freshwater > River | place: USA: Oregon... | reverse complement strand
GGTATAGTCATCTTCAAATTAGGTCGATAAATAGCAAATGGCAATTAATTTTCCAGATTCACCAACACTAGGTCAAGTCTATTCCTCTGGGGGCTATTCATGGCAATATGATGGCACATCCTGGAGAAGTACAGGTCAACAAGCATTTGGTACTCCTGGCTCGACTCGCGACGAGTTTACAGGCACAGGATTTCAAAATACATTCTCGCTTTCCGTTACTGCAGTTGGCGAGTCGTCTACATTAGTCTTTATTGATTCAGTCCTTCAGTCGAATGCTGCTTATGATATAAGTGGAAATGGCAATTCTGTTATATTTTCTGAAGCACCTGCAAATAACTCAAAGATTATTGTCTACACAGTTTCAAATGCGGGTCCGCAAGGTCCTTCTGGTCCCGCAGGTCCGACAGGTCCAGCAGCGGGAACAGGCACAGGAAATCCTGGAGCAGTTCTCAGTTCGTTCTCTGCAAATGGAGTGAGCAATACATTCCAGTTGATGGTGTATCCAACATCACAAGAACACACAATGGTGTTTGTGGATCGCGTCTATCAAAGAACGAACGCTTATAATATCGTAAATTCGACGATTGTCTTTAATAGCACACCAGAAAACGGATCGCTTATTGATGTTGTAACTATCGGCGACTCTGGTCCACAGGGTCCACAGGGTCCGACTGGTCCTTCTGGTGGTCCAACAGGACCTCAAGGTCCTCAAGGTCCACAAGGTCCACAAGGCGCAACAGGCACTGCTGGTGCTATTGGTGCTACTGGACCACAAGGTCCACAGGGTCCGACTCCTCTTGTCTATCTTCAAAAGACGTATAATTTGGTGGGAGCAATTATTCCAGGCGTTGGAACTGCACGATTCTATCCCTCTTCGAATGTAACTCTTCGAAATTGCTATCTCTCAGTCGGAACTCGATCAACCACCGAGAATGTAAGTTTGAATGTGATTAAGAACGGAACGACAACCCTAAATACAATAAATATACTGACTGGAAATTACGTTTCAAGTAACGTTGTGATGAATGCAACTCTTACATCGGCAGACTATTTGACCGTTAATGCTCTGTCTGGATCTGGTGCAGCGAATGGTTCGCTGATTATAGTTTATACAATTGATAATAATCCATCATCGTAGGATAAGCCATGGCTGTAACAAATCAACAATACGCAACGAATAGTTATAAAGTTGTAATCACAAATGAACTTGCTGGTTCTAACGATGTGATTTCTGGTGTCAATACTGCAATCACGACTCTTGGTTGGAGTTTATATGATGCTGTTGATCAAACAGAATATTCTCCAATTGTAACTCGCGTTTACCGTGCTGCAAATGTTGATGGTGCCACATACAAGTACGCACTTGTAAAGTTCGACACACTTCGCCTTAAAATTAATCTTTCTTGCGCTGAAGATTGGAACGTGACAACGCACGTTGCAACAAACGAATCATGGCATGCTGATGGTTGTTTCTATCATGGATACGATCTTCGCTATTCAACAATCTTCATCAATGCCACTGCACGACATCTTCTTCTTCAAACTTGGATTCTAAATGAACCAGGACATTGGGCTGGTATTTTTGAAACAGAGCGAGTTGCTGGTGAAGATATTTCTTCAAATACTGCACCATGTTTCTTCTACACAAACTCGTTGACTCTCGGCACACCATTCGGAATTGAAGGCGGTCGTTGGTCGAATAACAGTTCGGTGATGATTTCATTCCCAAGAACACCTGATGGTCAAGTAAATGAATTTGCTGCGAGTGTTTATGCTCCAACAACATCGCGTGGCATGTGGCCACCGTATTACCCATCTGGAAATACTGCTAACATTGGACAAAACTCAGTATTCACTACCGCAAATACAGACTTCAACGCATTGCATCTTGGCTCTTGGTGGTTGAACATCGGCGCTGGTGCAATGTCTCAAACAAACTCGTCTTCAATCTCAACACAAGGCGGTGTGTGGGGTTGGGATGGATCTGAACTTCCAATGTCGCCAGTTGCTGTTGATGCTCTAAAGAAACACATGCCATTCGGTCGTGTGTATGACATGGGCATTACTCTTCCAATCGGCAATCAACTAGACACGACATACTTTAGTGCAAATACGAATGGTGGTTGGCCAGATGCATATGCGTCTGGAACTTCAAATACTGAGTTCTTGCTCATGCCGCTTAATGGTGGACTTGATCAGTATCTAAGCAATAACTATCAATTGACAACAGGTACTTGGCCAACACCGCCAATGGTTCCAAATAGTGGTATTTCTGTTTCTTGGTCAAATAACTGGAATACAGTATACTCAACGTTGACAACTGTCGGTAACAATGTTTGGGCTGCGTCAAATAATGGTATTTGGATCTGGAATCAAACTGCTGGTACGAATTCAACTTCAAATCTCGTTTACTATAATTCCAATGGTGTTCTTGATTTGATGTTTGATGGTAAGCGTTCAATTTACGCTACAATCAATACTGGTGTGATTCAGATTGATACTGAAACATTTGCATCAAATCTAATTGGCTCTGTTGCTATGTCTGATCAAGGTGGATGTTCTTATCTAAACATGGATAACAAATACATCTATGCAGTAGCAAGAACAGCAAACACTCGCCCTCATTGTCATATCATCTATCGTTCAAATAATACAGTTGCTGCAAATACAATTCAATTAGCAACAGGTGTTCAATTGAACGTTGCTTCTGGTTGGAATACTCCAATGCCAGATTATAATGGATTTGTATATCTCTCAAATTCTCCTGGAACGACAAGTTCTCAGCAAAAGAGAATGCTTGTTGCAAACGTAGAATTAGGTGGCTCTGGTGTTGCGAATACAATTCAATATTGGTATACATCAGCAGCACACGATGCTCGTTACGAATATGATAATATTTGGCTTGAGCCATTCTCAAATAGACTCTATCACTTTATGACAACGAGTAGCGTGGGATATGTTCTTGAGTATTCAAATGACAGAACTTTCAGCTTGATTGCAAATACTGCACAGATCGGTGCATCATTTGGCGTAAATGCTGGCACACAATGTCAGATGGGATATTTCCACCAAAATGCTCCAGGTGGTGCGGCATTTACAAATAATGGTTTAGATTATCGTGGCGACTTGAATATTATTCAGCATCGTGGTATGTTCCAGGTACAGCCAAAATATCCAGGAAGAAGTATCAACGGCGCTGTCATGTCATATGTTACTCGTTTTGTTCTTCATCATCCAGCACCAAATCCATCAAATACAATCAAACTTGCTGGATTACTTTCAAGAGTTTATGAAGCGCAAAATTCTGTTTCAAGCGCGGTGACATCTGCTGGTGGTACTGATTTGAAGCTCCCAGCAAATTACACATATACGAACGGCATTCGTATGTTTAGTAATCATTATATTTCGAATAACGAAGTCCGTATTCAAGTCCAGTCAAATTACTTCCCGAATTATTCAATCGGGGCGTATCCAACTGGTCGTTTATTGATTAAAGCGTAAGCCTTAGAGAGAAAACCATGGCAGTAGCAAATACAGCATATTCAACGAATAGTTATAAGATTACAGTCACAAACGAGACTGACTCAAATACAATTATTGCAGGTATGAATACTGCAATAACTACATTGGGTTGGAGTTTGTATGACTCGATTGATCAATCAACATATTCTCCAGTTGCAACTCGCATTTATCGAGCAGTTAATAAAGATACTGTGACATACAAATATGCAATTCTTCGTTGGGACACTCTACTTCTTCGCTTGAATCTCTCTACTTGCGAAGATTGGAACGTCGCAACCAATGTTGCAACAAATGAGTCATGGCACAATTCTGGTCTATTCTATCTTGGCTACGATGTTCGCGATTCATTCTTCTATGTCGCAGCAACAGCAAGACATCTCGTCATTCAATCATATATTCGAAACGAACCAGGTCTTTGGGCTGGTATCTTCGAAACAGAGCGTGTTGCGCAAGAAGATATTTCTTCAAATACAGCACCTTGCTATTTCTATACAAACTCATTGATGCTTGGAACTCCTTGGGGTCAGACCTCAAACAACAGAACAAGCACATATATGATGGCATTCCCACGTACACCAGATAATCAAACTGGTGCTTACGCAGCCAAAGCATATGCTCCTGTAACAACTCGTGGTATGTATCCTCCATATTATCCATCAGCTAACACTGGTAACACTGGTGCAAATTCTGTTATTATCGTAAGCACTCATGATGGTAATGCGCTTCACCTTGGATCGTTCTACAATACTCTTGGCACATGGGGTTGGGATGCAGCAAAGGCTGTCGTTTCGCCAGTCACTGTTGATCATATCTTCAAGTCAATGCCATTTGGACGTATCTATAATGTCGGTTTGACAAAGCCAATTGGTCAGCAATCATTCGACTCAACGTATCTAAATGCTGATGCGACTGATGGATTCCCATCTTCAACTGGATCAAATACTGAGTTCTTAACCCTCACTCTAAATGGTGGGTCAGAAACTGAGTATGCAAATACCACTGGTCGTCTCTCTATTTCTTGGTCAAACACACCAAACATCGTATTTGGTTCTACTGCTGTCGTTGGAAACAACGTTTGGGCGGCAGCAAATAATGGTGTTTGGACTTGGGATATGAACTCGGGTGCAAATACGACAGCAATTCAGCGTTATGTCAACTCCAACGGTGTTGTTGACATTATGTTCGACGGCAATCGTTCAATTTGGGGTACAACGAATAATGGTATCGTTCAGATTGACGTTGTGACTTATGCAGCAAACGTCAATGTTTCTGCTGATTTGGGCACTTCTGTTCTGAATATGGACCAAAAGTATATCTACGCATCAAGTAGAAATCGTAGCACGCAACCAAAGATTTACACTTTCTGGCGTGCAAATGGAAATCTTTCTGCTCATCTAAACGTTGGTTCTGCTCTTGCTGCTGTCACAAACTTTGGTCGACCAATGCCAGACTATAAGGGCTTTGTTTATGCTGTGACTCAGCATGGCGCGCAAGGTCAAGGTAGTGGTGTCTCAAGACAGATTGTTTGGAGTTCTGAAGCAGCAAACGCAAATGTTGGAACCACAAATAACACTTTCAGCAGCGTGACTAACCAGCCATGGCAAACTTCATTCTATTATGAATATAATACAGATAGAATGTATTTCTTCACGAATGAAAACGGCACTGGAAGAACAATCATTTACAGTAACGTTCCAAACGTCAACGTTTGGACAACAACTGTGATCTTCAATCAGACAGGTACTTGGGCTCCAACATCAGTATGGAGTAATCAAACATACAACCCAAGTCCTGCGGTAACTGGTGCGTCAGATTTCTGTGGCGATCTAGTGTTTACTCCACGTCGTGGATGGTTGCACATTACTCCAAGACGTGTTGGAACAACTCAGAGCTCACAAACTGCATATTCTTCTCTTTGCAGCCTTGAACACCCTGACTCGCCGTTTGGTATTGGAACACCATTCAGCTATGGTAACATGAACAGTAATGATATTGTCAACGGTGGAGCAAATGGATGGCCATCGCATCAAGTGACAAATGGTATTCGTGTGTTCCAAACATTCTGGCGCGCAAATACTGAAGCCAGAATCACGACAATTGGAAATCTATATCCAAATACTCAGTTCAATACCTACGCAACTGGTCGCTTGTTGATTAAGGCATAATGAAGCATGGCGGTATTTCCTCTTCAGACGAGTAATGTATTCTCGTATACATTTGCAGGTCAACTTGGACAGGGGACCAGTTATCTCCAAGCATCAAATAACAATCCAATTTTCAATATTGGCGGACAAAGTTGGACTATAGAATGTTGGTTTAAGCCTGTTGGTCTAGGATATCGTTCATACGATGCATCTTCTTGGGGTGCAATTTTCTCAAAACGTTTAGGCGCAACTGCAACATCTTCTTATTTGGGGTATATTCAATCTGGTACTAATCGTATTGGATATTATAATGGCACAGAATATGCATCCCAAACAACATTATCACCAAATACTTGGAATCACATTGCTTGGGTATTCAATCAAGGCGCAAACGTTCGTATATTTGTAAATGGATTAAATGTTATGACAACGACTGCCGTCACATCAGTCGTAAATAACGAAGCTCGTTGGTGATATTTCTAATTTCAGAATTACTTTAGGTCAAGCATTATATTCTGGTGAAAGTTTCAATGTCTCAACATTTCCAGTTCAACTTCCAAACAACGCAATTGGACCTCATGCTGGTGGTGCCAATGTTGCTGCATCACTTACAGGTAATGTGATTTTCCTCACCTGTAACGATCAAATCATAAAAGCAAATGGTAATACATTAATAAATGGATTTACGTCAGTTGGTGATGTTTATCCACATATTGTAGAACCAACAGAAATCAAAACATTTTCTTATTTTTTCCCAGGAAATACATCAACGCAAGCACAAAATGGAACTGTGCTTGTAACTAATACAACAAACTCATTAAATCTTAATACTGATTTTACAATCGAAACTTGGTTTTATCCGCAAACAAATACTGGTGTATTATTAGAAAGAGGATATGCTGGTGTTGGAAATAATAGTGCAAGTTATATTTTAATCTGGGATACTCCGAATAATAATATTAATTTCGCTGTTGCAAATGCGAATAATAATACCTATTCTGTCGGAGCAATCGCAGGAGCAGCAGGAAGTCTTGGCGCACCAACACTCAACGCCTGGAATCATATTGCTGTTACTCGTGCTGGAAATACCTATCGTGGATTCCTAAATGGTGCATTGACATTTGCTCCAGCAACGAATACTAACACACCATATGCTGCACTTGGTCGCGGATTAACGATTGGTGGAATGTTTAATAATAGTCAAACCTATGCATCAGGTATACCAGCAAATACCATTTCAGGTTTTATTTCAAATTTAAGAATTATTCGCGGTAACTCTGTTTATAATGCGGCATTTACTCCATCAACAACAAGATTGCCTGTTGTAACAAATACTATTTTATTGACTGCTCTCACACCAACATTCGAAGATTTAAGCGGAAATCACACTATCGCAGCGAATGGCCAAAGCGAAATAACATTCTCTCCTGCAACACCATTTCTTGCAAACTCAGTTGCCAATGCCAACGCAACAAGTTCATTGACTAGAAACTATGGCGTCGGTCAAGAACTCGTAAAAATATACGACACATATAATTTTGTTCGATTCGGTCAAACAATAAACATTTATGCAGCACTTGCTCAAGAATTGGGTCGAATGTATGGTAAGAAAGATTTTGAGTTGTTTGCAATTTCAGCAAAACACGATGTGTTTACTGTTGGGCAAGATCAAAGTAGAATATATAACAAGTTAGACGTCGGCGCAATGGCATTTTCTGTTCCCGTTACAGTTTATACCATTGGCCAAGACCAGGGTAGAATTTACGCGAAACAATTATCACCAACAACCTTTGCTTACATTCCAGTTGGCGGAGTTGGTTCTGGTGCTGAATATCAATTTTGGAGTTAAACTATGCATTACATCTTTGAAAAAATTTCTATGCCATATGTCTATGGTCCTCTTACAAAAGAGGAATTGGATACTGTTACAGTAGCAAAATCTCAAATCCCTGAACCAGACGGTTGGTATGTTGGAACTGCAATTGAGCAACCACAATTAGCAGAAAAGAAAATCTTCAAGTGGGTTCCTCCTGTAATTGAAGAACTTCCAGCAGAAGAACCACCTGCCGAGACACCACCAGCAGAGTAAAGATAGATGCCAGATACAATAGACGGCAAAACACTTACAGCAAATACAGTCACAGAAGCAAAACTTTCTTCTGTATTCACTGATAAAGTTTCAAATGCATATGCTCAAGCGAATGCTGCATATGCACAAGCCAACACACCATTAACAGGAGCAAATATTTCTGGAAATGTAATTATTACAGCACCAGGAAGATTAGGTCTTGACATAACACCAAACACTTTATTGCACGTGAATGGAACATCTACTCTTGGTGAGGTAATTGAAAAGATTAATGTTTCGCCAGCTGGTTTGAGCTCGACTTTAAATTTTGATGTATTGACTCAACCAATTCTATATTTTACTGGCGTATCAACAGCAAACTGCGCGCTTAATATTCGCGCAAATTCTACTATTGCAATGGATACATTCTTACGAACTGGACAAGCAATCACGATTACTTTGGTTGCAACTCATACAGCAGCAGCGTATATTGTGGCAAGTGTATCAGTTGATTCAGTTTCACAGATAGTAAAATGGGCTGGCGGCACAGCACCTGCAAGTGGATCTGCATTCTCGACTGATTTGTACACATTCACAGTCATAAAAACAAATCCTGCAACCTTTACGGTTCTTGGAAGCGTTCAAAGATATGGATAAAACGAGAAGAAAGAATGCCACAACTCTCTCGTATTTCAAACATTGTTAACGATTCTAGATACAGAAAGCCATCAAATGTTGGGCTTACTGTATCTCCAGCTCTCCCGTCTGGATGCACTCTTATAAATTTTACTGATTCATCATTTCGTGGTGTAATTCGATTTACATCAAATGGTGCATATAATGTAACACCAAATACAACTTTTACTGCAAATGTATTATTGTGGGGTGGTGGGGGTGGAGCATCTACATCAAATGGTGGCGGTGGCGGATTCTCTTGGGGAATTATCACATTTTATGCAAATGTTTCATATAACGTTGTAATTGGTGCTGGAGGTACTACTACTGGTTCAGGTGGCGGTGGTACTGGCATAGAATATTTGGCAAATGCTAATACCATACTTTCCGCTGGTGGTGGAGGCGGTGGAGCTCCAGGTGGTGCTGGTGGTGCTGGTGGAGGTTGGCTGGCTGCTAACGGAGCTGGTGGAGTTGCTGCAGGAAGTAGTTTTACGGCAGGAGCACCAGGATCGTTCAAATCAGGTGGAGATGGTGGATCTGGTTTAGTTGGATATGGTAGAGGTGGATCGGGCGCTGGTGGCGGTGGTGGTGGTCTATATGGCGGCGGTTCTAGTGCCAGCGGTGGTGCTGGTGGCGGTGGATTTTGTAATTTCGCTTTCCTCGCAGATGCAAATAATGCAAATACAATAACAGGAAATGGTAGATTTGCCGCTGGCAATACTGATGCTTTCTATGCAGATAGTGCAGGACAGGGCGGTGCTGCACCTTCGGCTGTAGGAATTGACGGCAGAATTGTGATGGTTTATGTATCATAAATATTGGAATATAACAGAGAATTACAATGGCATTAGATAAAATTCTTGGAACATCACTCGCAAATCCAAACGAGTCATCAAATGTAATTACCGTGACTGCAGACAGCGGATCTACGGTAAATGCAAATGGTATCAATTTCATGAATTCGTCTAGTGTTAGTGTTTCGGTAACACCAGGAACTGGTGGTAAAGCAAACATTTCATTTAGCGCACCAGTCACTCTTGGAATGGTTATCGCTATGAGCGGAGATTAAAATGGCAGAAGCATTTAAATTACGAACTGCAGCTCTTACAACAGTCAATGCAAATGTCTATGTTTGCCCAGCAAACACGACTGCTATTGTCTTTATGGGTCAGGTTGCAAATAGAGACGGAGCAAACTCTGCAGATGTAACCATGTATGTCTATGATGTAACATCCTCTGCTTCCAGAGCACTTGTATACACGGTTCCTGTGCCTTCTGATGCAGCAACGACATTTCTAACAGGTAAACTTGTTCTTGAAGCAAACGATTATATCTTCGGAACTGCATCGGCAAACAATCATCTAGACGTATCGGTAAGTATTCTCGAAATCACATGACAAAGTATATTGGTGCAAAAAGGATTGCTAGTTCTGCTACAGCAAATGTGGCAGGCATTTGGACGCTCGATGATATCACATTTTTTCGCAATTATGGCTATATTGCTGATTCATCTTCAGCGACAGTTGTTGAAAATTTCACATCTTCCTCAACATGGCGTTGCCCAGATGGCGTAACAGCAGTAGAATATCTTGTTGCTGCTGGTGGTGGCGGCGGTGGTGGCGTAGCATCTGGATTAGGTGTTGTTGGATCTGGTGGTGGTGCTGGCGGACTTCGAGTTGGAAGTGGATACTCAGTTACTCCAAACACAATATATACAATCACCATTGGTGGCGGTGGTGGATCTGATGCTGCAGGATCATCATCCTTTTTTGGAGTTTCTCCAGCAACTCCAGGAGGAATTTTAGCTGATGGTGGTGGTAAAGGCTCATCCAGTGGAGGCGCAGGTGGTCC
>Ga0255078_1000579_pt1 | contig 10261 bp, 8 predicted proteins | sample Colum_Atlam_RepA_FD_188462 | JGI IMG/M metagenome (GOLD analysis project Ga0255078, IMG submission 188462) | Freshwater microbial communities from Columbia River, Oregon, United States - Colum_Atlam_RepA_8h | ecosystem: Environmental > Aquatic > Freshwater > River | place: USA: Oregon | collected... | reverse complement strand
TGCTATTTTTAAAGGCAGGAATTTCGTTTAGTTAACTGCGGCTGTTGCAGGAGCAGCTGCTTCGGCCTGTTTTGCTTTGATATAGGCAACAATTTCCCAACGCTGCTTAGAGCTAAGCTGAGAACCGTAACCTCCCATCAGATTCTTACCATACGTGATAGAGTGAAACATGGTACCCTCTGCCATATTCGTTGCAATCGGATCGGTGATCAGATTACGCGGTGCAGCAGGATAAGGTCCATCGCCCCCTTTCCAAAGAGGACCATTGCCATCCAATTTTGCCCCGTGACAGATACCACAATTAATTAAGTAAATACGTTCTGCTTCTTTCATATCAACCGCGGAAACGTCCAACGGATTTTTAACTTCTCCAGAACGAGCATAGCCTACAGAATCATTTTTGAATGGGTACGCTCCCAATGCACCACGGGCAACCGTTCCTTCGACAGGACGTGCATTATAGTTTATACCAGCCTGCGTTATTGCTTCTGTGGAGGAATATGTTTCCAGCGCGCGGCTGTAAGACATATCTGGCATATACACTTTTCCGGTATCTCTTCTTACTTCGTTACACCCGATAGTTGCTACCATCAGGCCAATTAAGGAAGTAAGTATAACAGCTTTTTTCATCATCGATTCGATTTGAATGATTGAATCTTTTTATTGCTCAAAACGCATTTTGTCATTCGCGTAACTACCCAGCCACCAACCTGTTTCTTTTGTCTCCACTTTCACATCTGTAGCACCGGCAGCCTGCAAAAATTTAACAGCCTCTTCCTCATTAGTAGCATTTGTACACTCGATAGCCATCACAAAGGTGTCGTCCGTAGAACGAGGATTAAAATGATCTTTCTTTACAAATGGAGCCAGTTGGCATAACCAACAGAAAGTAAGTACCATTCCGACGGCAGCAAATAGGACCGTTAACTCAAAGGTTACAGGAATCCAGGCGGGCAGTGCAAAGTAGGGTTTACCACCAAAATTGATGGCCCAGTCTATAGTCAACGCCCAGGTAATAAATCCAACAGCAGTGGAAGTTCCGGTGATGCCATAGATAAATCCAGCCGTATGCAAACTGGTATCGCGTAACCCCATCTCCTTATCTAAACCATGAATAGGGAATGGAGTAAACACATCATGCAGCTTGTACCCTGCACGACGCACTTTCTTTACAGCAGGAAACAAAACTGCTTCATCCGTAAAATTTCCAACAATAAATTTCTTTTTTGCCATATGCTTTAAGTTGCGCGATTAATTAATGATGATCGTGCAAATGATGTTCACCAAATTGTGATACCGTATCTTCTTCCTCTTTTTTCATAGTACCCTTATAATTTTCTCCGCTACGCTTGAGGATATGTTTGATTTCCGCAATGGCAATAACAGGGAAATATTTAGAGAATAGGAAGTAACAAGTAAAGAAGAGACCGAAGGTTCCCAAATAAAATCCAACCTCCCAGATAGTAGGTGTATAATACGTACTCCAAGAAGAAGGAAGATAGTCGCGATAAATGGAAGTAACGATAATTACAAATCGCTCAAACCACATACCTATATTTACCAGAATAGACATAAAGAAGGTCACAAAAAGATTACGACGCATCTTACGGAACCAGAAAATTTGAGGAGAGAGTACGTTACAGCCCATCATCAACCAATAACTCCAACCATAGGGGCTATTCAGATTCAAACGGTTTTCTTTAAAGGCAAACCACTCATAATCCACTGCACTATACCAAGCCATAAATAGCTCAGTCAAGTAAGCGATACCCACAATAGAACCCGTTAACACAATTACTTTATTCATCACCTCAACGTGCTCAATGGTAATATAATCCTCCAGTGATAACACTTTACGTGTTACTACCAGTAGCGTTTGTACCATTGCAAATCCAGAGAAGATAGCCCCTGCTACGAAATAAGGAGGAAAAATGGTCGTATGCCAACCGGGTACCACAGAAGTAGCAAAGTCAAAGGATACGATTGTGTGTACAGAAAGTACCAGCGGTGTACTTAAACCGGCCAACACAAGAGAAAGTGATTCATGACGCTGCCAGTGCTTGGTAGAACCCGTCCATCCAAATGCAGCTACACCATAAAATGCTTTACGCCATTTTAATTTAGCGCGATCGCGTAAGGTAGCCATATCAGGAATCAAACCAGAGTACCAGAACAATAAGGAAACGGTAAAATAAGTTGAGATCGCAAACACGTCCCACAAGAGCGGTGAATTGAAGTTCACCCAAAGTGGTCCACGTGTATTAGGATAAGGAACACGACCCATGTGCCAGATTGGAAACTGGCCCGCACACATTACCGCAAAAATGGTCATCGCTTCCGCAGCTCTGTTCACCCCTGTTCTCCATCCCTGACGGAACAACAATAAGATCGCAGAGATTAAGGTTCCGGCGTGACCGATACCTACCCACCATACGAAGTTGGTAATATCCCAACCCCAACCAATGGTACGGTTCAGATTCCACTGACCCGTTCCGTAAGTAACTTCCATAGCTACGGATAAAATACCAAATAGTAACAGGGCTACAGAAATGGAAAATCCAATCCACCATAGACGAGATGGTTTGTTTTCCACAGGACGACAGATATCCTCTGTTACCTGATGATAGTCCTTGGTACCATCGACCAACGGAGCTCTGACCTGTGATTCGTATCTAAGTAATGACATAGAAATGGTTGATAGAGTTGGTTCAGGAATTAATGATGTGCGGCTTCGGGTTTAGCAGTTTCATGTTTGGTTTCAGTTCCGTGTGCAGCAGGAGCAGCATGGTGTTCCTCTACTTCCAGCACCTCGTCCGTATTACGGACTTTGGCCAAGTAGCTAACATTCGGCAACACGTGTAACTGCTCAAGTACATAGTAACTGCGATTGGTATTGCTAGCACGAACAGCAGTGATGGCGCTATTCGGATCATTTACATTACCAAACACAATTGCGTTAGCGGCACAAGCTGTTTGACAAGCTGTTTTTGCTTCGCCATCCTGCAAAGGACGATTCGCTTTTTTCGCTTCCAACTTAGCGGCTTGCAAACGTTGGAAACAGAAAGAACATTTTTCAATTACACCACGAGAACGAACCGTTACATCCGGATTCAATACCATGCGTGTTAATTCATCGTTCATTTGCTCCACTACTGGATCGAGCTTACCCACCAACTGCTGATCGCGGTTGTTCGGGAAGCTATCCGCTCCGGTATAATCCGCCCAGTTGAAACGACGAACTTTATAAGGACAGTTATTGGCGCAATAACGAGTACCGATACAACGGTTATAGGTCATCTGGTTAATTCCCTCGGAACTATGGTTAGTTGCTGCAACCGGACAAACGTTTTCACAAGGAGCATTATCGCAATGCTGACACATCATGGGCTGGAAAACCACTCCTTTTAATTCGTCAGGATTAGTAGCATCACTAACAAAATAGCGATCGATGCGCAACCAGTGCATGTCGTGGTAACGCAATACTTCACTCTTACCAACCACTGGAACATTGTTCTCTGCATGACAGGCCACCACGCAAGCGCCGCAACCATAACATGCATTCATATCAATATTCATTCCCCACTTAATTCCGGGTTGGCTATGCGTAGGATACAGGGTTCCTTCTGTGCGATAGTCCGTTATTTTACCATCCTGGCTTTTACCGTAGGTTTCTTCAAGATGATTACGATAATCAGGAATAACATTCGGATGCTTGACCAAAGTAGCTAGTGTAGTTTCACGCACTACTTCCACACGATCATCATAGGTATTATGAATCTGAGACTGTGCAACTTTTTCTTTACGACCTGCATCAGCTACCGTTACTGTTCCTTGATAAGAAACGCCATTACCGGTTTGTGAAGTAAAGATGTACGCATTCTTACCAACGCCCGCACAAGTACGACCTAGCTTTTCGCTTCTGCCATATCCCAGTGCCACAGCAATAGTATTGGATTGCATACCAGGAACAGCCAGAATCGGTAATTCCATTTCTTTTCCACCCATTGTTATTTTGATAACGGGTTTAAGCGGATAGAATTCGTAATTATTTATTTCTTTCTCTGTTCCATCGATCAAGTTTACTCCGAGTAACTCTTTAGCCATGGTCATACTTACCAAGGCATAGTTACCCCAGCTGGCTTTGGAAACACCATCAGGCAATTCCTGCAACCAAGGATTGGTAGCACCCGTTCCAGTTCCAATAGATGCTTTTTGATACAATACAATTTCAGTGCCTGTAACTGCAGATGCAGTAGTAATAGCCTGCGCTGCAGCAGCCAAGGCTGCACTGCTGTAAGAACCGGCAGCAATAGGAAGCGAATTATCTTGTATTCCTTCTTGTAAAACTGTATTGAAAGAAACTTCAGAACCTAATTGACCGATCCAATACTGTTTGAAATATTCTTCATAGCTAGTATCATTTCCACTCCACTTTAATAATGAAGTTTGGAAAGCTCTGGTTTTAAACAGCGGATAAATAGTTGGCTGGATAAAACTGGTTACTCCAGCTTTTGGTGAAGCATCTCCCCAACTTTCCAGATAATGATTAGAAGGAAGGATGAACTGACACAGTTCTGTAGTCTCATCCATTCGCTCGCTAAAGGAAACAGTTGCTTTTACTTTTTTCAACGCAGCCTTCAATGCATCTGCTTTGTGGTAAGTGTATACAGGATTTGCGCCGTACACAAGAAGTGTACCAACCGTTCCCGCTTCCATATCTTTTACCAGTTGCTCAAACTCAGCATCTACACCTGCGCGGTAATTAACAGACTTACCCCAATCGATTGTTTTTCCATAAGCACCGATGGCCTGGTTGATTGCATTAACTACAACCTGTGTATTAGTATCGTTGCTTCCGCAGATTACTAGAGAAGCGCCTGCATTTTTACGAAGGTCAGCAGCCGCTTTTTCAATACCTGCTTTTAATTTAGCATCCTTAATTCCTTCAGCACCTTTTCCACTTACAGCACTTAACAAAGCAAGTGCAACTAATCCAGTTTCAGAAGGACGACAAACAAATCTTTCATCAGCGCTAGCACCTGTCAAACTCAAGTATCCTTCAATTTGATAATGCTTGCTCATGGAAGGATTCTTCTCATCGATTTTGCGTCCGGCTGCATAGCCTTTTGCAAACTCAACAGGGCTTAACCATGAACCTAAGAAATCGGCACCCAAACTCACAATCACTTTGGCCGCACCAAATTCATAAGAAGGTAAACGGCGTCCAAAACCTGTCGCTTCATTGGCTAACAACATACCGCTGAAAGAAACAGCATCATATTGTATATGTCGTAAACCTGGGTAAGCTGCGATAATTGCTTTAGTAGAAGGAGAATTGAGTGTGCTGGTTAACAACACCGTTGAACCACCCGCTGCTTTGATGGCATCAGCCACCAACTTATCCATTTGTTCATAGGTAGGCACTTCCTCAAAACGCGCTTCTTCACCATTTCCTACTTTTTGCTGAGGAAAACGAATACGGTGGGTATCATATAGATCCAATACAGAGGCCTGTACACGGGCGGATGTTCCACCACCAGTAAAAGCACATCGATCGTTTCCTTCAATCTTGATAGGACGTCCGTCTCGAACTTTGGCCAACACGGGAACCACATCGCCATCTTGCACGAAGGTGGTAGCATAATATTGGGCAACACCCGGAATAATATTTTCTGGACGATTGGCAAAAGGAATAGCCTTTTTAACCGGAATCTTACAGCTAGCAGCTAAGGTTGCTGCGGCGGTGCTGAATCCGAGGTATTTAAGAAAATCCCTGCGGGGTGCCGTGGCATCCGAAAGACCTTTGTCATCCATCCCTTCGAAGGGCAACTCTTCCCGGAACTCGTCCTGGTTCTGTTGTTTGAAGCTCTCGCTCTCATTAACCTCCCCGAAGCTCTGCCAGTACTTTTTTTGGCTCATAATTTCCTTGGTTGGTGGGTTCAAATAATCTTAATAGTGACATTTTTGACACTCCAGGCCGCCGATATCTTTCACCTTGATACTATCCATTTTTCCGGCCTTTAAGTCATTATGAAACTTTTCGTAAATGCTATAGAATTTATTACCTTTTGTGCTATCGTAGTTAAATTGAACGTTTGACTCACGGTGGCAATTAATACACCATCCCATGCTCAAATCGGCTACTTGTTTTACCTCACCCATCTCATTGATTGCACCATGACAGCTCTGGCACTGAACCTTACCGGCAGTCACGTGCTGAGCGTGGCTGAAATAAACGTGGTCAGGCAGGTTGTGAATCTTAACCCACTCAATTGGCTTCTTGATCATGGATGGATCCCATTTGTTGGGCTGGTTAGGATCGAATCCGGCATATTCATATAATTTCTGAATCTCCGCTGTACCGTCAATCTCATTTCCATCCTCATCAAAAATCTTCGGTCCTTTCTCATAAGCTTGAATAGCCTTGTGGCAATTCATACAAGTATTCACAGAAGGAATAGCCGCGTGCTTGCTCTGTTCTGCACTTCCATGACAGTACAAGCAATTAATTTGATTAATACCTGCGTGAACTTTATGAGAATAGTAGATTGGTTGAACAGGCTGATAGTCCTTTTGACGGCCTAAACCAATAGCGCCCTTGGCAACCATATATCCGCCAAATACAAATAAACCTATGGAAATCAATGTGATATAAGTCTTATTGCGCCAGAAGGGTATGCCTTCTGGTGTTTTTACACCCTCTGCTTGATCAGAAAGTTTTCTCAGATTGCTGTTAACCTGCATTAGGATCAGGGCAATTACTCCTAGAAGCAGAGAAATGATACCAAAGAATACGGAATTACCCCCACCTTCTTCTACCGCTTCGCCGCTTCCAGCAGCTGGTGCCGGGGCAGGTTTAGCCGCCTCATTCACATAGGCAACAATATTGTCAACATCCTGAAGGGTAACATCAGCAAAAGCAGTCATCATGGAACCATACTCCGCCTTCAATCCCTGTGTGTAGGGATCCTTAGCCATGTAAGCAGCCGGATTATTAATCCAGGCAAGTAGCTCTTTGTGGTCGGCCCATTTGTGACGCTCTTCCAATCCGGCTAATGCAGGACCCGTTCCCTTTTTGAGCACATTGTGGCAGGAGGCACACTTGCTCATGAATATAGTTTTCCCTGCTGCAGCATCCTGTGCATTTGAGATTGTAACAGAGAAAAATAAAAAGGAAGAAAGGAAGAAAACTAGATGCGTTGAAAATTGTTTGGTTGACATTATAAACGCTGTTAAGCTGAAATGTGGAAAAATTATGCTTCTCGCGCGCAAAATTACGCGTTGTCCTCTTGAAAAATGCAGAGAGTTTAACTTTTTTTTCTTTCATAACTCTGTTGCAAGTCAAGGGGTTTGGAAGAGTTAGTCGTGGAACAAAATTTACCTGTCACGAAATGGTAAAAATCCGCCAAAAAAGGGCAATCAAGGTGTAAAAAAGGGGGGTGAACGCTATTTTTCGAGACCTTTGCAACCTTAAAAACCCTGTTGCAATAGCATGTTTAATCGTTTACGAGAAAAATGGAAGGTAGGACCCCTGCAATTAGGGTTGATCTTATGCACGTTTGCCATCGGAGGAAGTGCAACGGGGTGGGCAGCAAAAAAAATAATGAATTTTTTAGCACCTGAGCAAGATTGGATCTGGGCCACGCTTTACATCTTGCTAGTAACCGCAGTTTGGCCACTGATGGTGCTAGCTATTAGTATTCCATTTGGTCAATTCCGTTTTTTCCGATCCTACATTAAAAAGCTGGGCGAAAAAATGGGCTTTTTGCGTTGAAAGCAACAGATCAAAAGGCATTCTACATCTTTGTGACATGAAACGCATAGCCATCTTTGCATCAGGAACAGGTAGTAATGCACAAAAGATTCTTTCGCATTTCAAGACCAGCAATAAAATTGACGTCGCGCTAATCGTTTCCAACAAAACCAATGCAGGCGTTTTAAACTTTGCAAAAGAGTATTCAGTTCCCACACTAATTATAGATCGAGAAAAATTTTTGAAAGGCGATGGCTATGTCCCCGAATTACAAGCGGCAAAGATTGACTGGATTATATTGGCAGGATTTCTTTGGAAGATTCCACTTACATTGATCAGCCAGTGGGAAAAAAGAATAATCAATATTCATCCTGCCTTATTGCCTAAATATGGTGGCAAAGGAATGTATGGAGAAGCGGTGCACCGTGCTGTATTAGCAGCTAACGAAAAAGAAAGTGGTATTACTATTCACTATGTTGACGAACAATATGATCATGGTGCAACCATTTTTCAAGCTACTTGTTCAGTATTGTCTACTGACCTTGTAGAAAATTTAGCAGAGAAAATCCACGCACTGGAACATTTACATTACCCCGTAGTCATTGAAAAAGTAATTTTATCCCAAGCAGATTGACCAATGCAAATGACCAGACTGCAGCACTATATTTTACTTAGTTGGATTTTGCTGATTGGAACCAACATAAGTTTTGCTCAGTCTTATTTAATCAAAGGAGTTGTCTATGATAGTTCAAGAAATTATCCACTTGAACTAGTGAGTATTCTCTCCACTGGAGGCGGGGGTGCTGTTACCAATACAGATGGTTATTACGAAATACGGGTTACCGATCGAGATTCAATTTGGTTCAGCTATTTGAATAAACCCACGATGAAATTTCCTGTTATAAAAATTGCTAACCCCATGCAATTTGATATCTCCCTGCAGGTTAGTATTCCGGTGCTTCGGGAAGTCAAAGTGTTTCCGCGTAACTATAAATTAGATTCGATTCGCAACCGGCAGGAATACGCCAAAGTTTTTAACTACCAAAAACCAGGACTCAAAATTGTTACGCCACAATATGGAGCAGGAGTGGGGCTTGACGTGAACGAATTGATCAACATGTTTCGATTTCGTCGTAATAAAAGCATGCTGGGTTTTCAACAACGGCTTTTACTGGAAGAACAAGAAAAGTTTATTGACTATCGATTTAACAAAGCGTTGGTTCGTCGCTTAACCTTATTAGAAGGAGCTGAGTTGGAAAAATTCATGCGACTGTTCAGGCCTTCCTATTTATTTACCAAGCTTTCCGGCGACTATGAATTTCGATTGTATATCAAGCAAAGTTTATACCGTTACAAAAGAGGATTGCCTCCTTTAGTTTGGGAGGAAGAAAATTTGCTAGATCAATAAAGTAGCAGGCGAAAGCCTGGTTTCAAATTTGTATCTTTTCAATATGAAAAAACTGCTTGCCTTATTAGTATGGCCCAGCCTCTTGCTGGCACAGGCTCCAACCCCTTGTGAACTTTTGATCAAGAACGGAAGAATTGTAGATGGCTCCGGCAATAGCTGGTACCGTGGAAACCTGGTTATTAATAACGGAAAGATTGTTTCCATTTTTCGTTCGGCTGTAATTAGTAATGAAGAAAATAAATGGCAGCCGGCTCGCATCATTGATGCACAAGACAAAATTATAGCTCCCGGATTTATTGATGTACATACACATATTGAAGGAGACGAGAAAAGAGATCCAGAAGCAAAAAGCTTTATCTATGATGGAGTAACTACCTGTATAACTGGTAACTGTGGTTTATCACAAGTAGATGTAAATCGCTACTATAGTTTTATCGATTCTTTACGAATGTCCATCAATGTAACGATGTTGATTGGGCATAATGATATTCGACGTGCCGTGATGGGCCGCGCTAACCGGGATGCCACTGATCAGGAACAATTACAAATGGAACAGTTAGTAGAAAAGGCCATGCGAGATGGAGCCGTTGGGTTGAGCACAGGCCTCATCTACATCCCTGGTACGTTCAGTAAAACTCCCGAGATTATTGGGCTAGCCAAAAAAGCAGCCGCATTCGGAGGTGTCTATGCTACGCATATGCGTGACGAAGGGGACAGCGTAACACAAGCTATTGAAGAAGCATTGACCATAGGACGCGAGGCTTCTATTCCCGTACAGTTGTCACATTTTAAATTAAGCGGACAACAAAACTGGGGACGTAGTAAAACAACTATAGCAATGGTTGAAAAGGCAAGAGGGCAAGGGATGGATGTAACTATTGATCAATATCCCTACACAGCCAGCAGTACTTCAATCAATACCTTGATCCCCGACGAAATTTTAGCAGACGGTCAGGATTCCATCCGCGCAAGACTGAAAAGACCGGAAATACGCAAGTATGTAACCGAGTCCATTCAAAAGCGTTTGAAAAAAAGAGGACTCAAACACCTAAGCTATGCGGTGGTAGCTTCTTTTGGCCCTGATACTACATTTAATGGGA
>Ga0255078_1000573_pt1 | contig 10289 bp, 8 predicted proteins | sample Colum_Atlam_RepA_FD_188462 | JGI IMG/M metagenome (GOLD analysis project Ga0255078, IMG submission 188462) | Freshwater microbial communities from Columbia River, Oregon, United States - Colum_Atlam_RepA_8h | ecosystem: Environmental > Aquatic > Freshwater > River | place: USA: Oregon | collected... | reverse complement strand
TACGTAGATCTACCGCTATCTCTCCTTGACGTCTAGTAGGATTAGTTATTCCTCCGCCACGTAAAGTTTTATCTCCATCTTCAAAACCAGGAAGCATTCTAAGTCTTGCAGCCTGTGATGCAGTTGCAACTGCTTGACCCTGTCTCCTTCTAACAACTACATTATCAGAAGTACGTCTGCCCCTTTCATCAACGCCAACTGTACCCTTTGGTAGAGGAGAACTGTTACTACTATTAATCTTTTCTTTAGCAGTCAAATCTCTGTTAACAAGGCTTTCACCTCTCTTTGCAGCAACAAGTACTTCATCTGCTCTTTGAGCAGCAAGGTTCATTACTTTACCTGGCTGGAATTGAGGATCTGATAATAAGGTGAGTAGCATTTTTGGTGTTCTTAAATCTGCTGGTAAATACTTGGCTGCTACCTTGCCACCATTTGCCTGATAATCAATAACACGTTGATCTAATTGTGCTGCTTTTGCAAGCAACATTCTTTCTTGTGGATTTTTTGGATGGCTTCCTCTTGCCATAAATTCTGCTGCTTTTCTATATTCTCTCTTCTCTATTTCTGATAAACCAAGTACATTATCTTTATTAAAGATATCGAGTATGTTTAATCCTCTTCTCTTTGCATTCATGTAGTTGTTTAAGATTCTGGCGTCATATAATGCCTCGCCAGTCTTCATCTTTAGTGCGCCTTGGCGACCTGTAACTTCTTGCTTTATATGTGAAAGATTTTCTTTTAATAAACTTTTAACTTCGTCTGGAGTATATCCAGCAGCCAACATGGCTCTTCCTGTTTTGGTTGTAAGTGGATTACCGATTCTTGCATTATATTCTTGAATTTCTTTTGTGGCAAATGGCTTTACGATATTTGATATATTTGCCTTTCCACCACCAGCCTGCTTTCCAGTTGATCTTAATGCTGTTACAAAAGGTTCAATGCTTGCAAATCTTCCCTGGAACTTTCCTCCAGAAACAAGTCTGCCCTTGTCGTTTGGAATAACTCCCATTCGGTACAGCATCATGTCTGTAACTTGCTTTGCTGATCTAGAATATTTTGCTCTTCCATCTGGGTCTGCTAAAAATGCATCTAGGTCTTGCTTATGAATATATCTTACTTCACCATTCACCATGACTGGATGCATCTTGCTAAGTTCATTCATAAACTGTGTTTGTCTTGGAGAAGTGAAAGATTGTTCTCTGCCAGATGGTGGTACTGCTGCTACTCCACCCTTCCATGCTGCCTCGATAACTGCTCTTCTTTGAGGATCAACCTTATCTAGTTCTCTGATAAAATCATTATTTGCAGTTCGCTTTAGTTCTTCTATTAAAGTTTTTTCTTGTGTTCCTGGTGGAAGAAGATATTTTCTAAGTTGTTCTTCTGCAATTGAATTTGTTGCCTTTGGATCTATTCCCTCAATTGCCTTTACAACTCCGTTTCCTGCACGAGCATGAACAGAATGCAGTTGTGACCAATCTGTTTTTGCTCCAGCCTTAAGTCTTTCAAGCATGTTGTTATATACAACTTGCTCGTCTGGAGTTAAATCCCAAGACTTGATAACTCTTTCTAGCCTTGGAATAGATTTATTTATTTCTGCCTTTATAGCAGCATCATACTGTGATGGTGTCATCTTTGAAGCAAGGCCTGATGTTTCTTGTGCAAAGAACTTTTTAGCACCACCCTTTACACCAAGCAAGTTAACAAGCGCTTGCTGCTCCATGCTTGGCAATCCCTTAGAGAAATCTCTAAAGCCAGATGCTCTATCGAATACTCCAGCAGTTCCAACATCAGCCAATACGTTTCCAGATAGGTTTGCCTTCTGTAAATCTTTATCTGCTCTTAATGTAGATGCAACAAGTTGCTTAACCATATCAGATTGTGAGAACTTACCATCCATGGCTGCAATTCTTGGATCATATGGAGACTCAATAACAATAAACTTTCTTTGACCTGAAGGATCTGTTGGATCAATCATAGTCTTAATACTTTGTTTTGGAGATACTAAACCATGAACTTCTCTAGCAATCTGAGTAGCACGAACTTCTGCTAATGCTGTCTTCTCATCTATTGTTGGCTTTACTACTACGATCTTTCCGTTAGGCTTTCTGTATACCCCGCCAACTCCTCTAACAGGGAAACTTCTTCCAGAGAATGGCTGAAGCAATGTGCCGAAATCAGTAGGAGCAACACTTCCATACTTTCCAGTACTTACATCCCTTGCTATCTTATCTACTATCTCTCTAGACTGTGATGCTTCTTTTGCAGACTTAGGCATGCCAACAAAAACAGCGCCTGACTGTCTCTCTGGATGTGGTTCGTTGTATCCTTGACGAGCATCATCTCTTCTTCTATTTCTTGCTTGCTGTGCTTTTCTAACTGCTTCTGGTCCTGCAGAAAGCGGTATACCTCTGCCTGGCCCTCCTGGAAGTCTTCCAGCCATAAAGCCTGGAACCTTATCCTGGAACATTGCAGTAATCAAACCTCTATACTTATCTGTAGTTTCTGTAGGTATAACTGCTTCTCCTGGAGAAAGCATTGCTGGAACAACGTCTCCTGCACCCTTTGGACCTGGCACAGAAATAATTCCATCTTTATACTTTTTCATTGGTGGCAACTTTGTTACTGCACGTTTAGCCCCACCAACACCTCCAGCAAACAATGCGGGATTTTGTGATGCCATAGTTCTCATTTGAGAAGTCAAAGATGAATATGCAGATGCTAATTGCATTGCTGCTGTTTTTTCAATATTAAATATTTCAGTTAATCTTGTATGAGTATTATGTAGCGCTTGTCCTGCTGCTTGTTGCTCTAATTGTTCTTGTGTTACATAATTAAATCCTGCACCCAAAACATTTGTTTGACCGTTTAACTTTGCAATACCGCCTCTTATTGTTGCAAATAGTTTAATTAAGTTTGCTAAACCATTAGCCAAAAGACCGAATGTCATAAGAACTACTGGTCCTATACCAGCAACAACTCCAACTATGGTGGTTATTACTTTTTTAGTTTGATCACTAAGCCCATTAAACTTTTCAAATAAACTTCCAAAAAACTTTACTATTGGAGTAACTGCTTCCAAAAATGCCTTGCCCAGTGGCATAATGTCTTGCTTAAATTGTTCCAAAGCAGCCTGGAACTTAACGCCAACAGACTCCTCTATCTTCTTCATTTCTCGCTCAGATAGAATTGCTAACTCTTCAACAGATGCCCCAGTTAACTGGAATGCTCTTGCAGCCTGTGTTCCATCCTTAGACACATTCTGGAACAATGTAGACAAACGAGCAAACTGGAATTTACCAAACAGTTGCTCAATAGCACGAGCACGATTAAGTGGATCTAGTTCATCTAGTGCTCTAGCAAACCCTACAACAGTTCCCTTAATGTCTCCCTTGTTCGCTTCAACAAGTCCTTTAATATTAATTCCCATTCCACCAAGGAACTTGGCTGCTTTTTCACTAGGGTTAATTAATGAAGCAAGACCAGACTTAAGTGCGTTAGCACCTTCTGATGCATTGATACCGCCTTCCTTCATAGCAGTTAAGAAGAATGCAAGATCTTCTACGTTACCACCAAGTTGTTTGATAACTGGTGCAGCCTTTGGAATTGCAATTGTTAAATCTTCAATAGAAAGAACAGTTTGGTTTTCTACTGCGTTTAGGAAGTTAATTTTTTCTGCTAGTTGATCGCTTGACAACCCAAAAGCATTCTGTAAAGATATTGTTGTTTCAAGTGCTTGCTGTTGCTCTACTTGTCCAAGTACCGCTAACTTAGTTGCAGTTTCTACCTGTCTAGTTAGATCTGCTCCCTTAAAACCTGCTGCTGCTGCAGTTGCAGCCATATCCATAGTTTCAGTTACAGCAACTCCGAACTTCGTATATTCAGTTGCAAGTTTTCTAATATTTTCTACTGCTGCATCGACTTCTGCATCATTAGTAAATGCATCACCATAAACACGTCTAAACTTAACTATAGATTCTTCTAATTCTCTAAATGCTTTAGACGCATATCCACCAAGCATGGTTAGTGGTATCGTCAAACCAACCATCAACTGACGACCAGCCCACTGAGTATTCTTACCAAAGTTTAGAAGTTGTGTTGATCCCTGCTTTAATAACTGGTTTAAGAACTGCTGTCTTTGTGCAGCATATTGAATTCTAGTTCCAAGTTCTGTAAACTGACCGTTTGCCATTGCCAATGTTCTTGGCATAACACGCATAGCATCAATAAAGCCACCCTGGGCTTTAGCCATCTGAATGTATTGTGCTTGTAGCGCCTTTACTCTATCTCTGCGAGCACGGTTAATAATCTCTCGCTCTTGTGCAAAGGCCTTACCTAATGTTCTTGTATTGGCTGTAGCAGCAGCCATACTGTATCTATAATATTCTTTAAGAGATAATTTATTTTTTTCTAAGGCAGTAGTAAATGCCATAGTGCTAGATGCAACTTTACCTTGACTTACTGCAAACTTACCAGTAGCACCTATTGCTTGAACTAGTTGAGCATTTAAACCTTTTTGTGCATTTGCAGCAGCCAGGTTGCCCTCAGCAAGTTGTTGATGAAACCTACTGAGGCCTGCCTGTAACTTACGTAATTCTGCTAAGGCGTCGGCAGTATTAAAATTAATATTAATATTAGAATTTACATCTGCCAATTCCTTAACACCTCTTTATTTAATTATTTTACTAAGCCAGATACCACTGACGCATCAGCGTTCTGGAAACCAGATGCTGCATCGATGATTTGATAAACTGTAGGAAGATCTAAAAGTTCCTCTAGTTGATCTCTGTCTTCTGCCAATTCTGGCTTGTATTGCTTCATTGCTATTTGAACACAGTCCATGAGAATGTCCATAGACTTTTCATTATCGTCTGCTACTGCAGTTAACTCTGCGAACTTTAACATAAACGGTCTTAGAAGAGACAACTTTAACGCTCTTACCGCAATCTCTGTGTTATCGATTAATGTGATTGTTTTCTTGTTTTCTTTAGGCTTTTCGGCCATCATTCCTCCTTAAGGTATTGAATAAATTATACCATAGTGAGGCTTTTATTTTTGCGTAAGATCCTCGTAATCCAAACCCATTCCAATACCAAAACCAGCCTTTTGTGCATTGTATCCTTGTAGTGCAGTTATATCGTTAGGGTCATTTGCCTTACCTTTACTGAATACCCTGGCCTTCATCTCTTCCCAGGCATTGCTGTTATTGTTATTTGCTTTATCTAAGTCTACCCCCTGCATGGCAGCCAAGAACTTCTTCTGTGAATAATCTAAGTCTCTTTTTATTTTTAGTGTGGCTATTATTTCTGGCATAGACATGGATGATTCTAACTCTTCATAATCTTTCCAAATACCAAGAAGGAATACCTCTGACTCTAATTCTGCTAGGTCCAAGTCGTCCCATGTAGACCCGCTTTCGGTTGCCTGTTTCTTTACAGTTTCTTCAGCCTTCTCATTAATCTTAATACCCGCAGCAAAGTCCAATATTCTATAAATGCTTGGCATGTCTATGTTATCTTCTAACTCTTCTTGTGTTCTTATTAGTGGATAATATTGCCTCATTGCTATAACAGTACATTTTGCCAAAGCATCTATTGCCTCATCGTCGTTGGTTGCAAGTTTAACATTTTCAAACTCATCTAAAAATAATTTTAAGAACTTTATTTTTAATGGGGTTATATATAGTTCTGTTCCATCTATCAGTTCTACGACGGCACTTTTGTATATTTCGGTAGGCATTCATCTATTATAGCAAACAGAAAAGCCCAGCCTTTTGGGCTGGGCTAATCTTATATTAAGTTGTATTATGCTGGGATTGTACGATCTACGATCTTACCGTAAGAACCGTTGTCATTTGGAAGCAAGCGGAATGAGACTTCAAACATTGTTGCCTCGTCACGCTTTGCGCCTACTGTTACGCTCTCAATTGAGAGTGCACGGTATGCAACGTAAACTCTTTCGATCTGATCAGATGCTGCACAGTCACCTGTTCCTGGACCAACTGCTACCAAACCACGCTCAACTGGACATTCTCCAATGTCACCTGCTGAAAGGTTAAGTGTTGGGTTTCCTGAAACTGTTGTAAGATTCTCATCCTTGCTTGCGAGAGCAAAAAGAAGATTCTCTAGTGTTGATTCTGCGAATGTAGTATTTAGGTTAACCTGCATGCCTTGCTTGAACAACTTAGCAACGTCAAGAACCTGGTCTACTGAAACTTCACCGAAATCTGGCTGGAACTGTAGTTCCAAACCATTCATTGTGTAACCTACGTTACGGAACCCTTCCTCATCGGAAAGAGTTGTCTTGTAGGACACACCTGCAGAGTATCCTGGAAGGACTCCTGCTTCTGGTAGAACACCATCTTCGTATGTGAAGAGTGCTGCTGCACCAACGATGATATTATTGCTAGTACCACGTGTATATGCCATGTATTTCACCTCTTTATTTGTCTAGAATTAAAAGGCGTGTTTCCTCGCTAACAATTATACAGCCTTTTTATGAGTTTACTGAGTCTATTATGTCTTGCATCTGATGGTAGTCGTAGTCTATAATTATCTTATTCCCCGCATAAGTTCGGGCTGTTCCAAAGTCGACTATATCCCGTGCCTCTTCTAAATGATATATTTTAAAGTTATGAAAGTAGAATTTACACTCCATGCCACCAATACCACCTGCATCACTTTTGGCTTTGGCCCATGCATTTAAGTCTTGAGCAGTTTCGTCTCCACGATCTAAGTATCTCATTACTATTTCTTGTATTCGTATCATTGTTGGTACTGGATTGCTTGCCTGTGCATAAAAATAATACAAAACCTGCTCACACTTAATGTGTGGGAATGGCCCCCTACGCATTCTAAACATTCTGTCCCAAACAGCCATGACTCCACTTTCTGGAAATGATGTTTGAAGTGCCTCAAGGCTAGAAGGGCCTGTTGGGAAAAATGGAAATATTAATAATGGGTTTCCTGTATTTTCTGGATCTACAATAGGCTTAAGTTTTTCTTGTAGGTATGTATTAATCCATAATACTGGTGTATTTAATACTGATGTAGATTCTGTCATTTAATTGCCCCCGCATTTGCTACCCATTGATATCCAGCCTTAAGTCCAACAGATCTACCGCCACGCTTTCCTGCATTTAGATTTTTTGAATAAACCTTTGGATATTTAAAGTATTGCTTAAGACCACTTGACTCTAAGAATGACTGTCTAAAGTAAACACCAAAAAAATTAGAGATAACATTTTTAAATTGTCCCTCTGTCTGTCCTCCAGGATTTTCAACCCTAACTTCTCTTGAAGTAAATATTTCTTCTCCGTTTATTTCAAACCTTAATGCCTGTGCCTTTGTTGGTTTAATGGTTACGCCAATACCTTTTTCCATAACTTCTGCTTTATTATAAAATGGAACATTAGAACCATTTTTAATTGATGTAGATTGTTTTAATGATGACCTGAATGTTAAACCAATATTACTAATTGTAAAGTCAATGTCAAATAATCTTGCTTCTGGACTTCCAGTTTTGTGCCATTCGTATACATGGTGCAATAACTCTGGAGATACTCTTGCGTTAGCATCTACAAACTGTCCTGCTAATTCTGATATTTGTGGTCCTAGTGCTGCATACATAGCCTTCTTACCACGACCAATTCCATCGATGAAACCAATTGAATAATTCATTATGTTATTCATCTCTTTTTCAAACTGTCTACTATTAAATTTTATTCTTAACATTAAACATCTACCGCCTGATTTTCAGATCTACGAATAATTAATTTATAATATTCTGTATTTCCAAACGGACCAGTAAATGGATCCTGTGTTGCTATTTCAAATATTGTAGACTTGCCTGCACGAGGCCCTGAAGTTTCTGTGTATATCTCATTACAATTTTTGTCACGAATGTTTGTAATAATAACATTGGTAATTGAGTTACGAGCCTCTAAACTTGAAACTCTGATGTCTGTTTTAGCACGTCCAAGCAGTATCTTATCCTGTGTAATATTAATGTTTGGCATTACTTCTTCTTTAAATGCTGTGCCTGCTGGAGCAAAGGAACATGCGATTGTGCGATCTAAAATCCAAGTCTTTTTGACTTCTCCGTAAATACCCTGTTCAACTATTGGGTGATAAACATCTGCTTGCATTGGAAATGCGAAGTCTGGAGTTTCGCATATTACCATTATAGAACCCCGACGAACTCAATCGGTTTACGATACTTATCTAATATCTTATCGACTAATAAATTTCCAGTGCCGTCAAATACAGCCTTATCAAACTGAATTCTAAATTGATCTGTATTATACGAACCAATATATCTCTTGTAATAATCTAACTTTCCACAATCAATATCGTGTATTAATAACTCTGTTGCTCTTACTATATCTGATGGAACCTTATGATATCCAACTTCTAGTTCGATCTTATAATCCCAACCTCTTGGAAAACCTCGTTCTGAAAAAAGAAAATCTAAATAATCTGTAGGTGATCCAGGATAAAGGATTGGGTTTGATTCATTACGATTAACTAAATCTGGATACTTTGTTGTAACAGCAGATCCATCAGAAGTTATTTCAAACACAAATGTAGAGTTTTCTACATCATCTGCATCATAAACCAAAACATTGTTTTCATAAACCTTTAAAATCTTTTTTGCATTTACCCAAATAGGAATATAGTCTAACCCCAAACCAGTTGTCTCGATTGTCTTTTTTGTAAAATAAAAATCTACATCACAAACCGAATCTATTATTGCTCTTGCTAATTCTTCGTTCTTTCTGTATGCCTGTACCTCTGTAGCGGTTGATCCATTGTCATTTGGGTTTGAGTATGGTCTTACTACGTCTACATATGTATCCTCTCCGTCTACCGTGATTTTATACTGAGTATCATATTTTGAGGATAATGGGATGGTTACTTTGCCTGATGCATCAGATGTAACTTCACCCGTTGTTTCTAAAGAGTCCGCCATATCGGTAATAGCGTATTCATACTCTGTAGTTGCTAAAGCAACATCAAGCGTAACGCTTAAATTATATGGCGGAACTCTTAGAACTTCCATTTAGTTGCCAAACTCCTTGGCTACTTCTTCTGGTGTAGCAAGTCTGACATGGCTACGTGTTAACCATTTTTCAGCCTGCTCTGGTGTAACGATGTTGTATCCACGATATACCTTGCCAACTGAACTCCAACTTACATTCTTTGTAGAGTAAATTGCTACTGTCTTTTTTGACTTCGTTGGAGAATCATTAACAGCCTTCTTGACTGGACGTGGTGTTTCAGCAACACCGATAACGCCATTTTCTATTGATCCTACAGCCTGAACTGTATCACTTGAAGATGCGCTAAGATCTGCTGTTGTAATAGCATCAGAAGACTCTGGTACTTCAGAAACTGATGCCTCAACATTATTTTCTTGAGCAACCGCCTCAACATTAGTTGATGGCTGATTGTTTTCTAACTTATACTTTTCCCAAGCGTTTAGTTCCTGGGGTTGTTCTGCATTATTGTTTTCTTCCATTATTTACCTCCTTGTGACTATTATAACAGAATAATAAAAAGTTAAGAGGGGGAGGAGAATTAACCCCTTCCCCCTCTCAAAGGTTACTGCTTACAGATTATGCATCTGCTGCAGAGTCTGCCCATGCGATTGCATCTTCTTCTTCCCATTGGATACCGAAGCGAACGAATACAGTATATTCAATTGTATCCTTCTTCGCAACGTATTCACGGTTTACGATGATATCACGCTGGAAGCCCCAAACACGGTTCTGTGGGAATGTCAAGTCGACATAACCTGCAGGGTAGTAAGGAACTTCTTGGACATCGATACCTAGAACACGAGTTGTACGTGCTCCACCGAATGTCTGACCAGCACCGTCTAGGTAAGACTGTGTGTTGGCTGATGTGTTACCATTCTTGCCAAGTGCTTCAGCGATAGCATCTGAAAGTGTACCGTTATTCTTAACGATACCTGCGAATGCATCTGTACCTACATAGAACTTAAGATTATTCTTAAGTGCACGGTACTTGCGTGGCATAGCGAGAATGATGTCCTGCATTACTGCAGGTGTCCAAGCATTGTCAGCAACAGTAATTGCTGCTTCATGCGAGTCTCCATTGTCCTTGTGCTTCTTGATGAAGCCAGGCATAATAGAAAGGAATGGTGCTGTTGCACCATCACCGTTGATAGCAAGATCTTCAATGTCATTTGCGAATGCATTTGTCATCAAGCGAACAAGATGATCTTCTAATGCACCACCCTCGACATTGTCTTCTAGTGCTTCAGCAGAT
>Ga0255078_1000548_pt1 | contig 10495 bp, 9 predicted proteins | sample Colum_Atlam_RepA_FD_188462 | JGI IMG/M metagenome (GOLD analysis project Ga0255078, IMG submission 188462) | Freshwater microbial communities from Columbia River, Oregon, United States - Colum_Atlam_RepA_8h | ecosystem: Environmental > Aquatic > Freshwater > River | place: USA: Oregon | collected... | reverse complement strand
CTTGTATTCTTCCTTAGGTATTCAAAATCGATATGTTCAATCACATCTCCATATTTTATTCCATTCTCTACTCTGATGTCTTGATGTTGACGGGTATAGTTTTCATTCATCTCTGTAATTCTTACTGCAGCAAAACCATTTTCTACAAAAGCAGTATGATCCCCTCCTCTTAAAAAACGGTCGTTACGATAAATCATCATTACTTCTAAATTCTCTACATAACGCTCTCCTACTTCTTTTACATAGCGAGCCAATTGTCTTGATCTACCATCGTTCTCTAATCCAAGATTACGAATTTGCATAGCTACTCTTCCAGTATCGGTTACCGACAAACCTTCACTAAAAACACGAATGCGTGTATTGTCCACAATATTAGTTTCATTACTATTATTAGAGCCCATAATATCATTATTCAATACTGCCTCAATTTTCCAATTTTCTTTTTTGGCTTTGCCGGCCATAAAATAAGCACCTAATAAACCTTGTTCTTCTCCACTCACTGTTACAAAAATAATGGTAGCAGGAAAGCTATGTTTACTCATTACTCTTGCGCATTCCATTACAGCCACTGTTCCACTTCCATCGTCATTCGCTCCTGGTGAATCGCCTACACTATCCATTTCATTGGAACGTCTGCTATCTAAATGTCCACTAATTACAAAAATTCTTTTATCGTTGGGGTCGGTACCTTTTAAAGTAGCCACTACATTGCCTAAAATAATAGGTCTATTCACTCTTCTTTTATCGGCGTTATAGGTTATGGTGTCTATAAAAGCAGACAACCTTCCATTACTTGACTTTGCATAATCATTAAACCTAGTCAATATCCAAGCTCTTGCAGCACCAATACCTTTAGTTGAACTACTTTGATTACTCAGTGTAGCTCTTGTTCCAAAACTCACTAGCTTGTTTAAATTCTGCGCTAAGCTATCTACACTTATTTCTTTTATCATTGCATCTATCTCCCCATCTTTTTTAATGATTTGTTGAGAAAATGAATTGGCTACCGCTCCCATTAAGAAAAGCGATAAAAAAATAATTTTATTTTTCATACCTTATTGTTTTGAATAAATTTTTATTATTAAATTTTTTATTTTTAAAATCTCCTACCTCTTCTTATACCTTATTTTAACCTTTGCCACTCCTACACCCACCATATTAATTTCTTTAGCAGCCGCCTTTGTTAAATCTATTATTCTTCCTCTTATAAATGGGCCTCTATCATTAATACGCACGACCACCGATTTATTATTGGCAAGGTTGGTTACTTCTACCTTGGTGCCGAAGGGAAGTGTTTTATGCGCAGCAGTTATTTTACCTTGTCTATAAACTTCCCCATTGGCAGTGGTTTTTCCTTCATAGCTATCTGCATAGTAAGAAGCTAAGCCCTTGCGTGTAGTATAGCCACAGCTAGAGAGCAGCGAAATAACGAGCAAAGAAAAAAATATTTGTTTAACCATGTCTATTCTCAAATAAAATGTAAAGTTGCTATTAAGAAACTATGTTTAATTATTCTTCGCATCTAAAATGACAGGCGTTTTTCCACTACCCATAATAATTACTTTAGCATTCGGAGAAGTGATTAACCCCTTCATTATTTGTATTTGCTCATACTGTAATTGCTTATCGCCTAAGCCTGAACTAATAATTTTTTGATAATCGGCAATACCTTGGGCCTCCACTCTTTTACGCTCTGCCTCTTGTTTTTCTTTTTGCAAGACGAACTGCATTTTTTGTGCATCTTGCTCGGCCTTAATTTTATCTTCAATAGACGCTTTCACCGTAGCAGGTAAAACAATATTACGCACTAATAATTGCTCAAGTACTAATCCACGAATTTTTAAATTTTCTTCGATTGTTTTAAAAATTCTGCTTTGAAACTCATCTCTTTTTAAAGAATATAAATCAACGGCTGTATAATAAACCGCATTGTCTCTAATTTTAGTTCTAGTTATAGGGCGAACAATTACATTTTTAAAGTCATAGCCTATTTCTCTTATAATTTTGGGTGCTTCAGAAGATTGCACTCTATATAATACAGTTAAGTCAATGACTACTTCTAAACCATCGGCTGTTAAAACGCGAATGGCATCATCTCCCGCCATTTCACCTTCAGTATGCACTCCGCTCATGGTATAATTTTGCGTTCTTACATCTATGGTATTAACAGACATCAAAGGATTCACAAAGTTTAAACCGCTGGTAATAACTTCATCTTGTACTTTTCCAAATAAGGACTGTACTCCAATTTCTCCAGCATCAATTTGCTTAATACAAGAAGTTAATACACCAATAGCAATAACTACTATACCAATGGTACGAATACTACCCTTACCAAGATAAGCAGGTAAATTAAAATTTTCAAGAGCGCCCGCTGCAAAAAATAGTGCAACTCCAATTAAAATAAATAACATACAATTAAATTTAATTAGGCGCTGAAATAGCGTCTAAGGATTGACAATTTTGTCTACCTAAAATTACAATATTTAGCTTTGCCGTTGTTAAAAAGATTACTAGAATATGGTCTAATTTGAATAAATTAGCATTCTAATCAAATTTTCAAACCATTCATCCTATAAAAAATATGAAAAAAATTAGCCTATTTTTTGCCTTTCTTGTATCGGCTTCTAGCCTATCTCTAATGGCGCAGACCAAACCCGCTTGGAATAGCATTTTTGCAAGTATTAATAAAGAGGTACAAGCAAATTCAAATGCTTATAACTCACTTAAAATTTCCTCAGAAACTATTGGCCACCGTCTGACTGGTTCTGAGAATGGTAAGAAAGCTGAGCAATTTGCTTTTGACTTATTAAAGTCTTATGGCTTTACTAATTTACGTTTTCAACCTTTTGAAGTAGAAAGCTGGAGCCGTGGAACATTAGAGGTAACTATTGGGGGTGATATGAATAATTTGAAAACCATTAAATCGGTTTCTTTAGCGCATTCTCCCGTGAAAGTAGATCTTGCCCTTGAAGTAGTAGACATGGGCAATGGTGTAGAAGAAGATTATGCAGCCAACCCCAATAAAGTAAAGGATAAAATTGCTTTAGTGTACTTAGGTGTTTTGCCTGGTTCAAAAGCAGGCACTCCAGGTTTACACCGTTCGGAAAAAACAGCTATTGCTACTAAATATGGTGCAAAGGGAATTATAGTTATTAATACACCTCCTAATGGAGTGCTTCTTACAGGTACTGCTTCTGTTACCGGAAAACTCATTCCTATTCCAGCTGTTTGTGTAGGTAAAGAAGATGGCCTACTTTTAAAAGAACAATTAGCAACAGGTAAATTATATAGTCATATTAAAATGACCAACTTTTCTGGAATGATTAAAGCGCGCAATGTAGTAGCTACTTTAAAAGGCAAAACATTGCCGAATGAAAAAATTGTGATTGGCGGCCACTTAGATAGTTGGGATTTAGCAACTGGCGCTATCGACAATGGCATTGGTTCTTTTTCTGTTTTAGATATGGCCAGAACATTTAAAAAATTAAACCTTCATCCTGCACGTACTATAGACTTTGTAATGTTTATGGGAGAAGAAGAAGGTTTATTAGGATCAAGAGCCTATGTAGATGATGCGATTAAAAATAAAACCATTGATCAAATTAGATACATGCTAAATTATGATATGAGTAATGATATCAAAGGTTATTCCACTAGTGCAGAAGATAGCAAAGAATTATTTACAGGCATTGGCGCTATTGCAAAATCCATTGACAATTCCTTCACTAATTTATTTAGAGCAGGTGCGGGACTGCATAGCGATCACCAACCCTTTATGTTACAAGGCGTTCCTACTGGCGGCGGCGCTGGCGGCGGGCTTCCAAAAAATGCAGGACCTTGTTACCATGCCGATTGTGATGTATTTAGTTTAGTGGAAGAACAAGGCATGAAAAACACAGTGCGTTTTGGATCGATGTTATTATATGGTGTTGCAGATGCAGCAGAAATAAAATCAAAACATTTTACAGATGCTGAAACAAAAGCATTCTTAATTAAAAATAATTTAAAAGAGCCATTAGAAATTGCAGGCGAATGGCGCTGGAAAGATTAAAATAAAAAAAGGTCTCGAATATTCGGGACCTTTTTTTTGTAGTTTATTTTGCGAGTTGGTAATTTATTATGAACTACGCTGGTTTTATTTCATATAAATAGTCTTACCGGTTTTTGCCGATTGTATAGCGGCTTCTAATATGCGATTCACCATCACATTATTCTCTGTAGAATATAAACCATAAGGTTCTATTTTCTCCTTCCCTCTAAGTACCGCATGTAAATAAGAGAAGGGGTCGGTGAATACATGTATATCTTTTTCAGTAACTGTTTTTTCTGTTTCAGGCGCGGCTTCTTTATTTCTTAATCTCATCTTTTTGGCATTCACAGCAATAATATAAGCAGAGTCGCCATAGACTTCCATATCCTTTCTTGCAAAAGTCCATGCCCATGAAGGCTGAATGATGGCCTGTGTTTTAGCATAGTTCACTATTATAGTAGCATTATCATCTACCTTAGGATAAATAGATGGCTTGAACTGATTCATCACTGCTGTAACTGAAATAGGCATTTCCCCCTGCATTAAATAAGTCATTAAATTAGCACCATAACATCCGAAGTCTACAATAGAACCTCCCCCATTTTCAATAGGATCAGTTAACCAATTAAAAAACTCTGGACTCACCCCAATTTCTTTAGGGCCTTGATGTCCATGATGAAAAACAACTTTTCTTATTTGTCCCACATAGCTTTCTTCTTTGATAAGTCTGAAGGTTTCAAAAGTAGAAGGATACCATGAAGTCTCGTAATTGGTAAGTAGCATTACATTATTCTTTTTCGCTATTGCTTCCATAGCCAAGGCTTCTTTTAAATTAGAAGCAAGTGGTTTTTCCACCATAATATGTATGCCTCTTGGCGCAGCTGCTTGGGCTACCATTAAATGTTCATGAATAGAACCGAATGCGACAACCGCTTCTGGTTTTGTTTTATCAAGGGCTGTTTCTAAGTTGCTATAAAATAAATCTTTACTTAAATTAAATTTTAGTGCATTTTTTTCAGCTATGGCTTTATTGGGTTCGTAAATACCTACAATTTCAATGACATCGGTTTTGGCTTTATTTAAAATCCAAGATACATGGCCATGCGTTATTCCTGCCACCACTACTCTCACTGCACCAGTTTTACCTGTTTGTGCCTCCAAGTTAATTGTTATACAAAACAAACTAACTAGGCTTAGAAAAAACAAAGACTTTATTTTCATAATTTTTAATTTAAGTATGGACGAAACGCTTATTTCATTAATGAATTTAATGCTTTTCACATTAATAACCCCCGCTTTTATTTAAATAAGCACTGAACTGGATATCAAAAAAGAGGGCCCCATAGAAATGGGGCCCGATTAACGATTGCTTGCTTAAAACCAATAAACCTGAACTATTAAAATTTATACACAGCAGCTATTAAGAAATTGCTTGCATACTGATTTAAATTATTGTTGCTATTAAAGAAAATTTTGTCTTTCGCGTTATCAAATCTTATTTCTGGAATAAGAGTTAGCTTAGAGAAATGAATATTCGCAGATAAGGTATTTTGAAAAATAGAAGTACCCACGCCCACAGCGTTTTTAGTATCATTAAAATATTCTGATCTTAAAGTGAAACCAAATTTAGAAGAAGGGTCATAGTTTACATATACTGCATTGCTTGTCCAATTGCTTCCACTAATATTAGCAATAGTGCCATCATAATTAATACCCAGTTGGCTACTAAGTACTCCATTCAATACTAAATCAACTTGTGACTTGTCTTTCCCCCCTTGATAATTCAAAAAAGCTTTTAATTGATCGTCCTTGGAGCTAGTACTGAACTGAGCAATAAGCATTTTATCGGGTGAAGATGAACTCACAAAGTCGGTAGGTTGCACAAATCCTATCATCATGGCCGATTTACCACCTAAAGCAATATCTGCTCTAATACCTGTATGAAAAAAGGGGCCATAAGAAAATGCATAACTCATACTATAGTTTCTATTTGAATATGCATCTAATAATTCATAGCCAATATGTGTCGCCCATTTACCAACTGTAATTTTTAGTCCATTCATTGGAGCATAACTTATATAGGCTTGTTTAATAGCTTGCGCTACTCCATTATCATTATAAGAAAATTCTTGAGCTCTTTTACCTAAACCTAAATCGAGCGTACCTGCAAAATTTCCTTTGTTATGATCTAGCTTAATAGAAGCCATACCTAATTGTAATGATTGATTAGAATTAGTGAAGCTTGTTTTATTGTTGGTAGACTGTTTTGAAAAATCACTCTTAAAATACCCATCAAAATAAATAGTATAACTACTGCTTGCCTCCGCTGCCTTGGCACTAGTATCTGTTTGAGCCTTAGAAATATGGCTAAGAAGTAGAAAAACGGGTAAGAGGATCTTTGATGTCATGATTTTAGGGGGGTTTATTTAATATATTATATTTAATTATATATATTGTATAATATGCTAAATTATATATTTTTTGATATAATTTTATAATTATAAATACATATTTATAATTATAATGTGAATAAGCGAATATAAAAAGGCTGTATCCCTAATTTCTAGAACAGAAATTACACAAATTAAAAAAAATAATACTATTAAGGAAGCATGGTAGCAAATAGCGGATCCAAGCTATTCTGCACTTCATAATAACCTTGCTTATACCACTTAATACGGGCTACCAAGGCTAATATTTGTCTTTGAATAAGGGCCTTGTTTTTTTCAATGGCTTTTAAGCTTTGCTTTTCTTCGTTATTGGCAAAACCGTTCAGCGCAGTCCAATAATCATAATTTTGATATTGCTTTAAAAAATCAGATGGAGTTGCTGTAGCATTCATAGCAGCTTTATTTTTCAAGTACCACTGAAACACAAAATCATTCAATAAACTTTGTTTCCATAATATAGTAAAGCTTGTATCTATGAATACATTTTTTTCACTTACCCATTTATCCGGATAAATTCCTCCCCCACCATATACTATATGCCCTTTAGGGGTCTTGTACTTTTCTCCTTTATAACTTGAATCTTGCATACCCATCGCATCCTCATGCATTCTTGATATAAAATCATCTTCATAAGCCTGCTTTCCTTTTTCATAAGGGCGTTGAATATTTCTGCCTAGTGGCGTAAAATATTTTGCAGTGGTTAAACGAAGCGCCCCACCATTGGATAAATTATATTGTTGTTGCACAAGACCTTTTCCATAAGAACGCTGACCCACAATAGTGGCACGGTCCCAATCTTGTAAAGCACCTGCCAATACTTCGCTGGCCGATGCAGAAGTTTCATCCATTAAAATTGTTAAGGGGCCTTCTTCAAAAAGGCCTTCTCTTTTACTAAAATAATCTACCCTAGGAGAATTGGCTCCTTCTGTATATACAATTAATTTATTACCACTCAATAATTCATCCGCAATGGCCACTGCTTCTGAAAGTAGTCCACCTCCATTACCTCTTAAATCAATCACCAAAGATTTAATGCCTTTTTGCACCAAAGTATCTAAGGCCTGCATGAAGGACTCATAGGTTCTATCTGCAAATTTGTCAATTCTAATATAGCCCATTGTGGGGTTGATTAAATAAAATGCATCTACTGAAGAAACAGGTACATTATCTCTTGGAATGGTTATGGAAATTTGTTTTCCCTCTCTAGCTATTAATAATTTAACCTTGGTATTAGAAGGACCTTTGATTTTTTTTCTAATATCATCTGATTCCCATTTTTTGCCCGATAATTGAATGCTATCATCTGCTTTTAACAAAATATCTCCAATTTGCATTCCAGCTTTAGCAGCAGGCCCCTCTTTTATAACATAAGAAACAAAGATGCTATCTCTGAACTGCATAAATTCAATACCAATACCTTTAAAATTGGGTTGCAATTGTTCATTCACTTCAACTAAATCTGAAGGAGGTATATACACAGAGTGCGGGTCTAACTGCGCTAAATAATAATTAGCCAAACGATTACTAGCACTATCCGTATCTAATTTGTCGACATACTTAGATTGAATTAACTGCAAGATTTCTTGCATAGGATCTTTCGTTGTTGAACTAAAAATATTTAAGGGTAAACTTCCTTTAAAAAACACCCCTATTACCACACCCATTATTACCAAAAAGGCATAAAAAAGCGGGGTGGACCAATTTGATTTATTATTTTCTTGCATGCTAGTTTTATTCGGGCTAAAATTACACTAAAAAGGCTATTTTCACACACAAGATTATTACCTATGGCTAAGAATTATATTATTGCAGATAGCGGCGCTACCAAATGCCAGTGGACGATGGTGAGTTCGAATAAGAAAACAACCTTTGCTACTGTGGGCATTAGCCCCTATTTTCTAAGCACTGCTCAAATTCAAGCACTAGTAGAAAAAACTTTTAAAAATAAAATTAAATTAGACAGCGTTAATGCAGTTTATTTTTATGGTACGGGCTTAAGCAATCCTCAAAATGTTACACAATTAAAAAAAGCATTGAAAGCTGTTTTTACTAAAGCTTCATTTGATATACAAACCGATTTAGTAGCTGCTGCAAGGGCTACTTGTCAAAATAAAAAAGGGGTTGCCTGCATTTTAGGCACTGGTTCCAATACAGGTTTTTATAATGGTAAAAAAATTACGAAAAATAGTCCTGGCCTTGGTTATGTATTAGGAGATGAAGGCAGTGGCGCTTATTTAGGAAAAAAAGTAATTCAATATTATTTGTATAAAACCTATGACGAAGATTTGATGTCCAGGTTTGAAAAGAAATTTGCTACTTCTAAGGATGAGATATTAAACAATGTATACAAAGAAGCGACCCCTAACAGATACCTTGCCAAGTTCACCGAATTCTTAGTAGAGAACAGAGGACATTACATGATTGAAAATATTATTGAAGACGGCTTGAACGATTTTTTCTACGCCCATATTAATAAAATGAATGAAGCCTGGTTATACCCTATTCATTTTGTAGGCAGTGTGGCCTTTGGCTTTAAGGATATTATTAAGCAACTAGCCTTAAGCTACGAAATTGAATTAGGTAGTATTATTAAATCTCCGATGCAAGGGCTTATCACCTATCATCAAAAAAATAAATAGCTTTTTAATTTTAGCTGGCTAATTGTATGCATGATATAGAACCTCATTATCATTGGCGCCATTTATACATGGCAGAAGAAGATCCAAGATCTATTTTTTTTGGGCGTACTTACAGTGAGTTTGAATTTTCTCAAGCCGTGTATAATTATTATATACATCCGCAGTGGGATGAGTTCGGCAGCAAAACTTTATACCTGAAAATTCTTTTTGCAGACTATGATGCAAAATTTGCCATCATTGAAATGATTGGCGAGTGGAACGATGCCATTGAGAACGATATTATGGAATTAAAAAGAGAAGTCTTAGATAAATTGATGGAAGAAGGTATTTATAAATTTATTATGATTGCCGAAAGCGTTTTTAATTTTCATAGTGGCGACAAAGATTATTATGAAGAATTATACGATGAAGTAGCAGACGAGAATGGCTGGGCCGTTTTAATTAATTTTCACCAAGTTTCCCAACACGATTTTTTATTGAGAAAATTAAACCGCTACATTGAACTAATGGAAATACCATCTTGGAGAACATTTAAGCCCGAAGACTTTTTTCAACTCATTGATGATAAGATTTCCCAAAGATTATTATAGGATTATAATAGAATGATGCTAAGAAGGCATTATTGTAGTAAAAGCAATTATCGAAAAGGATAATTATTATAGTAGACAATTATAATATAATATTTTAATATATTAAGTCTTCATAGGCGCCCTGCAACTCATTATACGCATGATTGTCCTTGGCTAATTTAGCCGCCGCCATTCCTTTTTCATACCACTCAATCGCCTTTTCTTGCTGGCCCATTCGCTCTAGGCATTTAGCAAAATGATAGTAGGATCCAATATAATCGGGGGAATCTGTAAGTACGGCTAGCAGTAAATCATGGGCCTTGGAGTCCTCCCCTAATTTAATATATTCCATGGCCAAGGCATGTCTTAAAAAGTTATCCTTAGGCTGTTGATTTAAAAACTCAATAATTCTTTCGATTCGTTGCATCTTGGCTTATATTTGCATTAGTTGCATAAACAACTAACAATTTATCAAAATTAGCGATCATGAAAATCTTAGTTTGTATTAGTAAAACACCCGACACGACTGCTAAAATTGCCTTCACCGAAGGTAATACAAAGTTCGATGAAAATGGAGTGCAGTGGATTATCAACCCTTTTGACGAATGGTATGCCTTAGTAAAAGCCATTGAGTTAAAAGAGAAAGACCCAAGCGCTATTATTCATTTAGTAACAGTGGGCACTGCAGATGCAGAACCTATTATCAGAAAAGCATTGGCATTAGGCGGAGATGAAGCCATTAGAATAAATAGTAATAGCAACGATTCTTTTTATGTAGCCAAACAAATTGCTACTATTGCGAAA
>Ga0255078_1000535_pt1 | contig 10621 bp, 10 predicted proteins | sample Colum_Atlam_RepA_FD_188462 | JGI IMG/M metagenome (GOLD analysis project Ga0255078, IMG submission 188462) | Freshwater microbial communities from Columbia River, Oregon, United States - Colum_Atlam_RepA_8h | ecosystem: Environmental > Aquatic > Freshwater > River | place: USA: Oregon... | reverse complement strand
CTGGTGCGGGCGTTGGGCTTTAAAAGATGCCGCGTGCGATTATGTATTTGCGTGTGGCTTGGATCACAAGAATAAATTTCACATAGGTCTTGGATGTGGTCGGACATGGTGCTGGTCTTGTGGAAAAAAGTATTGTGGGCAGTATATGGATCCAGTAACCGGTCAGAGATCTCAAGATGCAAAGGATAATCACAATCCCTTTTGTTGTAAGGCAGAGGCGGGGTTTAGACAGGAGGAATATTGTGGCGGCGGGCACAGCTCTCACTGTTCTAAAAGGTGGTGAGCCGAATTGCCTGTCGTAGCCCTTTGAAAAAATTGAAATAATCGGCTACAAGTCATGTCATCACGCGATGCCATATGTGTATCAGAAAAATGCGGAAGGCCTCTTTGTATGTGGAATTTGCCAGGCAACCAAAAAGAATCAAAATACGATGCACTATCATATGAAGAAACATGAGGGGCATCTTCCCTTTCAATGTAGCACCTGTAAAAAGGAATTTCTTCATTCTCAAACTCTGGAGCTACATATAGCTGCTAGACACTCATCCCATGATGCCGCAAACCTCCGATGTCCTTGCTGCCCGTTTAAAACTCTTACAAAGTCGAATCGTATAATACATTATATACGAAAACACTGCGAAGAGGATGTTAAGAAATTCGCTACGAAGAACTTAACATGCCCTACATGTGACAAAGTTTGTAATAGTAATACTGCATTCTTATATCACATTTCACAATGTATAGAATTACCTGTGGATAAAAAAGAGCTTCTTCAGACAATTCTATAAGGGCATCTATACTTCATTACTCTTCACAAATGTTTGTGACATTATTACCAGCTTGTATAGATGATACCCGAACGCGCCGAATGCGACAATAAGAAGCATATCATACGCAGGTCTCTCTGTCTTTTTTGCGTGGTAGCCGATCCAGAGGAGGAGGGGAGCTACGAAAAGGACGTGGATCACATTTACCCATAGAAACTGGGATTTCGCGAAAAAACGTCCAACGGCTTTGAAGCCGTGGTAGGCGAGAATTAAGAGGCCCGTTCCAAAAAGAACATGATAGACCCATTCGGGAGTTGCTGCGCGCTGGAAGCCGATCCAAAGTAGGAAGGGGACAATAAGAACCACGTGGAGTATTGCGATTAAAAGGTATGGATCCATCTCTGCCAATGCGTGGGGTTTTCTAAAGGCGTTTTAAAAGCTGCGCGGCGTGTTCAAGAGCGCCTTCCATCCATCCTTGGCGTAAAGAAAAGGATTCCCCTACCACATGAACATTCGGCATTGCTGCAAAAGGTCTCAGGGCCTCTTTGGAGAGATCTACTGGATCGTATGCGCCAGGAAGCCAATATGTGACTCCGTGATCCCACGCATGGGCTTTTACGAAATAGGGCGGAGGGATAGACGGCTGTAAAAGCCGGCGTAGTTCGGATACCATTTCTTCTCCAACCCGTTTCTCACCCTCGGTTTTCAGCTTTTGAATCCAGAATTGGGCATCTTGCGTATCTGTATACGACATATGCATGGAACCAACCTCTGTATTTCCAGGAATAATATAGCGGACTGGCTCGGACGTAACAATGCGTCCCCCATATGTTTCATACCAGACGGCCCCATTCTCTTTCGGAAAGGCTCCATAGAATCGTAGGAGAGGTTCCATCCTAAGATGCCGAAGCACGTGCCACTTGGCGAATGGTTTCACATGTTTGAGAGCCTCGGAAGGGATCGCCAGGACAATCTGTTTCCCCTTTACACGAACTAGCTCGGAATCGTGTTCAAATGTGGCAACCACCTCCTCGCCTTCTTCGACATCTACCAGGGTATGTTCCCTATAAAATACGGCACCTCGTTTGGTTGCATCGTCGCGCAGGGCGCCTATAAGAGCCGAAAGTCCTTCCGTGCAAATTCCATATCTCTCGCCCTTTCGGAATTCTTTGGAGAAAAGCCGGAGAGCCATATCAGCCCGCATGACATCCACTTCAGCCCTATAGGGAAATCGAATGAGATATGTATTCGCCTTTTTGGCCCCGTGAAGTCGCGTGAGAAGTTGGCGAATGGTATGTCTCTGTAGATCGGCGGCAGGGAGTGCGTGCAATGTATCCATAAAGACGGGGATGCCCGATTCAAAAATATCAGGCTCCAAGGGGGATGTATATGTATCCTTGTATTGAATATCCCCGCCTATGGGTTGAAATGTGAGTTTGTAATGTTTCAAGAGATCCAGAACCATCGTATGATTCTCTGAGATGCGCCCAGCTCCTCCCTCCCATTGAAGAGCTTTTCCTTCAATCGTTTGACGAAATGTATAGACTCTTCCTCCGAGATTCTTGTATTTTTCAAAGACTGCTACACGTGACTTTGGGTGAGCTTTCAAGACTTCCACGGCTGTATAGAGTCCTGCTATACCGGAGCCTACTATGATAGTATCATAAGGGGCTTCGGTTTCCATATTTTAATATACGTTTATTTCTTGGCGATTTCCTTCAAGGAATCATAATTCATGCTTATGTAATATATTACAATAAAAGACCCTACTATTGCAAAAATCTGTTTCACAGTTTTCGTATTCATTTATTGTAAGATTAGAGATTTGATGTGATCCATTCTTTCACTTTGTCATTGCTATTGGAAGTGAATGGACCAAGGACGGCCTTATCTTTTACAATAAGAAATGCGGGAATAGATTTCACACCGCAGTAGCCAGGGGTATAGTTATTTTGATCCACGTCACACTTTAGCCAATTCACGTCGGGAAACGCCTCTTCCAACTCGGGCATATTGAGACGACGACATGCTCCGCACCAAGTGGCCGTAAAATAGATGACGGTAAAGGGGGGGAGTGTCTCCCCCTCGGGAAGAGGTTGGCGGCCGATGAGCTTTTCAAACTCTTCTTGAGACATAAGATACTTCATTATACATTCAATCTAGATTCTGTCTTTGACCGGGCGAGCGCGAGGCTGATCCCAGCCAAAGTTACAATGGTTAGAGTTCCGAGAAAAATATTCGAACTTAGATCCTCAGTGGATCCCCCACCGGTTTGTGTAGTTTTGTGTTCCAGAATATCATTCGCGACCTTGTCTAAACTTGGGAGTTCGGAGCTACCACCCGTTTGGGGGGTGACGGCCGCTACACTTGCGGTATATTCAGCCGAGTTAGACTGTAGGCTTTTTATTAACGTTGGAAGCATCATCATGCCAAAACTACCACCCCCGATTGCGGTGATTGCCCCTAAGATAGCAAATATAGTATTCACGATAGGTTTGTATCCAGCCGTAATGGAGGGTGGTAGCATATTTAATAGGCCATATGTGCCGGTGCCGAGAAAGACAAGGGCCGCTGCTAAAAGAGCTCCGGTGACTTTTCCTGCCGCAAACGTTTTTTTACCATTGATAATCATCGGTTTCCCCACAGGCTTGGCGGGATTAAAATGTGTAAATGGAACTTTGTATCCCTCTTCCGCGAATGCCGGACTGAACATTTGGAGAATATCAAATACATACCATGGGTTCAATACCAGAAGATATCCCACCCACCAAAGATTGGGATAATAGACACTTACAAATGTATTTATAAATACGAGAAATGCCTGAGTGGCGGCTTTCATTGCGAAATACATTAACGATCCTGTAGCCCAGAGGTTTAGTCCGCCGTAGCCTAGATAAGAAAAGGGCGGAAATGGGATGCCTCCTGCCAGAATAAAAAGACCAAACCATTCAACGTTAAATGGAATGTATTTGGCCAATCCTGTAGCTGGGGCTATAGGAGGTGTTACCGCTGCTACAATGGGTGCTGCCCCAGGGAGTTTGCTTGTTATGGAACTTGGTAAACTTGGTAAACTTGGCAGACCAGGAATCTTAGGTAAACTCGACAGACCAGGTAACTTGGGTAAACTTGGTAACCCTGGTAAATTTGGCAAAGACAATCCTGGTAAATTTGGCAAAGACAATCCTGGTAAAGATAATCCGCCTACTTGATCGGCAGTGTTATCCATCGCTATTCAGGCTTCCGACCTAAATCTTGAAAAGTAGACCCGCGAATCCATTGACTACGCGCAGGACATTGTGATTTGTTGCATAGACAACAATACTGCATTTACCACGAAGAGGAACATATGCAGGATTTATTTGTGTCCTTGATGGATCAATAGACGCACTACCTTCGGGGACTCGGTTGCCCGTACTATCAAAAAATAATTGTGTTGGTTCATAAGTGTCGGGGCGGAGATTCACGTTTAGATTCATATTGTCTATGCGACTTGCATTCAAGGATCCGCTGGGCTGCATTTCTTCCGGCCGGAGTGCAAAGCTATAGAGATAGATATATTGCTTCACATCCGTGGTGGTGTGATATTGGAATGGTTGGACGAGGCGAAAGTATCCTGCGTCGCGTGTATCAAACCGGTCAAATCCATCTATTTGTAAGACGGCGTCTTGTAGCATATCTCGTGAAATTCCTGCTTCATGTAGTGATGTGGATCCCCAATTAAACCATTCATGTGTTGTTTCCATGACATCCCGACGAAGTACCCAGAAAATTTCCCGAAGTGGGTGATTAAATTCCATACGCACCGTCTGTGTATTCACTTTATCGGGAATAGACGTTTTCGGAGTATACTGAATCTGTTCAATCAGATATTCATGTGTATTTGCCACAAATCTACGACGCTCTTCGGTATCAAGGAATATATAATCGCCCCACAAACGGAATTCGGGTATCTTTGCGGGAACTGGTTGAACTGTAGCGCATGTAGCTGTCATATTTGAATTATCAATCATGCTGGCAAGATCCCGGAGTTTCACATTCAGACGGACGGTATGATATTGCATTGCGAGAAGAGGTAAATATAGTCCAGGATTCTTGTTAAACCAGAATTGGAGAGGAACATAGAGTTTCTGAGCACCGTATTTATAGGTTCCCACGGAACAGGCGCCCGAGGGTACTGCTGCGCTCGGAATGTTTAAACCGTCCACGCGCCCAATCATATTGTTCAGAGCGTCACGCTGGCTTGCAGTCGTTGTCAGGCTTGACCAGATTTGCATCCACTCTCCGGTCTGTTTATCAATCTCCTGCTCCCCTATTTCCAAAGTAATTTCCTCAATAAGGGCATATCCAGCCGTATTTACATACGCCCCAGCTGAACCATCTGTCATGGTTATATAAGGTAGAACTATTTCCAATGTCATGGGGCCAATAAGATCTCCACGACGCGCAACAACCGCCGTAATACGTTTTCCGAAATCTGGATCGCCATCAAAATAAATCTGCTGGGACTCTATCGCAAAATTCGTATAACGACGATAGACCATTTTGAACCATGTAATTTGGGGATTTCCGGTTAAAAAAACATCTTGTTTTCCCATTGCAACGAGTTGTAATAAACCACCACCCCCTGGCATTCTAGTGTGATGTGCGACTTATTCAGGAGATGGTATTCTTATCTTGATGTAGAACCCGCGATGAGTCGGACAAATGATTTAGAGATTCAACTTCAGGGTCTGCTATATTCCATCAATTCAAATACCAACACACCCTATCCAGCAAATTCATTTCAAGTTGCCGATGGTCAAGGGGTACGTGTATGGCAGGATGTATTTCAAACAATCAGTAGCCAGTCTGCCATGGACGGCAGTAAGATTGGCTATTTACCATCCACATTTCTACAGATTTATGGGGCGGCATCTTCCATATCAACGATAGTAGCTACCAGTTATTCCACTCTTTCTACACAGATTGGTCTGGGAGGCATACCGGGTAGTATTACAGGCTTCCAACTTCAAAGCACTGTGAGTTGGATCCAGGGGCCTGCTCAATATATTAGCACTGCCGATCTTACAAGTTCCATGACACCGTTTTTGAATGGTTCTCTATCCTTCATGTCAAACATACAGAGCACTGTCGTCGGCCTCGGATCCTCCCGATACATTAGCTCTCCGACTCTACTAAGTTCTTGCGTGGGCTTGAACACCCAAACCCGCTCTACGGTAGTGGGTCTCGGGACATATGGATATATCAGCAGTCTCTCTTTACAAAGCACTGTCCAAAACTTGGGACTAGCATCCTATGTAAGTTCTCTGTCACTTGCGAGTACTATGGCCGGGATTCTATATCCTCCCACAACATCTGGGGGGAATCTCGGCGTTGTTGTAACAGGGACATCAGATCCTCCGTATATTAACTTTAACAGTCTCAATCAACAATATCTTTTGAGCACGAAATATTTTAGTGAGAGTAATGCATCCTTTTACGGTGTCGTATATGGCTCCAATCTTCCCAGCACTACATGTGGCCTTATTTCTTCACTCGGCACCTATGGATATGTTAGCACACAGACACTTCTCAGCACCAGCCAAGGAATACAGGCAGCAAAGCAGAACATTTATATTGACCGAGCGGGGGCTATGAGTATTTACGGATCAGATGTCTATATATCCTCGGTGGAAGCTATTACATTTCTCAGTAGCTTTGTGAATTCTACCATTACATACAAGGGTGAGAATGGCGCTCTGACGGGACTTACTACAGGCAATTCAAATCTGTCTTTTTCTACTATGAATCTTCAATTGGACAGATTCTCCAGCATTATTACTTCCGCGAGCCGGATCACGCTAGAAGCCTACCCCACATTTCAATTTGATACTATTACGAATGCTTCTGTGACATCCAAGGCATTTCCCATGGATACATATGTTCAATACGGGACTTCCTATCTCAGTAGCTGTTTTCAGACTATGGTCGCGGGTGTACATTCTGTAAATGGATATTCCAACTTTTACCAGCAGCCCTTTAAGATTTCTATACCTGGTTCGCAGATAGTGGGCGCCTACCAAAATCCCTATGTTCTTACACATATGCTACAAGGGTCTATTTCATATCTGACGAATGTAGGATTTCGTTCCCCCAATATGAATGTATTTTACGCATCTACCAATTCGTATTTCCTGACAATTCAGAATCTGTCATTCTAAAACAGAGGTAGATGGCAGCTAGTATAAAAACCATTGACACGGATATCATTACACTCCGACAGATTTATGCTCGTTCTCCAACAAATGGCTATATTCCAGCATCCTATGTTCTTATATCCAACGGAGGTGGGAATGCCTATTGGAATTCTGTTAGCTCTATCACGCCCCCGTATTTTGACACATTCATCGATCCACAGGGTTCCACTTTAACAGCATCCACCGTGGGTCATGCCGCAAGATTTAGCACGATAGGGCTACAGGGGTTATTTCGCGCATATGTAGATGATCAAACGAGCACATTTACGTTTAGCAATGCGGCGCCAAATCTCCTGGTTGCTCAAAACACTGTGCCATTTGTATCGCGTCTTGCGGCAGAAACCGTGCCAAATGCCGAAAATATTACAATGTCCACGACGCAATCTACGCTGAAATTCATTGGCGTGGGAGATCTTCAGCTTTCTACCATCACGGACCTTCGGACGGTTTTCTTTTCCATTAGTTCTTTTAGTGCGACGGGGTATGCGGATCTTTCTGCGGTAGCACGTGCTTGGCCTGGCTATTCCTATAGCACTCTATCCACCAATGCCGGCTATGCGAGTTTTATAAGCAGCATTCCATTCTCCACCTTTTACAATATTGACGAATACAATGGATATGGGTGGGATTGGAGCCCGAATACCGGCAAGAATCTGCCAATGTCTACCATAGAGCCGTATCCCAACTTTTATTCCACTGGCGATGTATATTTCAGCACAGTGAGCTTTACGGTCGCCCCGTTTCTTCGCTACATTCATCCGAATTCTACCACGCGCATGTTTTTGGAGGTGAATCCGAATTATTTGTTTCAGCGCATGTATCTTGGCACGAGCACACCCTATAATCTCGTGAAGGAGTTTTCAACCTTTGTGCAGTATCAGTCCCCTAGAGGTGTCCAAATTCTGGAAAAGGCATCCCAGGGTGCGTATATGCTTTCGCAGAATTCAAATGCATACAGTTCCAATTATTTCAACTCGCAAATAAAGCTTGAACTAGACCCGGCTGTCCTATCGAGCAATGCCCTTATGGATGGCGCATATGGTGCGTATTATACATTGTATCATAGGATTCCAGGGGCTATGGCGAATTTAGTGCCCGATGACTATTGCGCCTACTTTATCGGCCCGAGGAGTGGTTTCAGTAATGGATATTTAGTGACTATGGATAATTATACGCCTATGAATAATGCGGTATTTCTTCATGTCTATAACCAAGATGGGAATGCTCCTCCCATGACTGGCCCTTAAATCCATTTATTATCTGATACATGTATATACAATGGCAGTAGAGCGTGGATTGGTTATGGTTTTTCACGCAGTTATTATCGGGTTTCTCTTATATTTGTTTATGGTATACGGTTTAGGGCAGCGTTCCGTGGTTGCAGAAGACAGGAGCATTGTAGTATCGGCAGTCGTGTTAATTTATATGGTTCTTTTTGGTCATGGATATCCTGGAAGTATCAACAGGCATTTTGTTTAAATTCATTTCTTTCGTAGTAGGTAGAATGGATACGTTCACCAAGTTGTTCTGGCTTTGTTCATTGGTTTTTATCGGGTTGTCGGCCTATTTACTCTGCTGTACCAAGAAGAGTAATATATTTTATCTTCAGATTGCCGCTGGGTGTGGTATGTTTATAACGAGTAAGATTGGGCGCAGGTTTTTAGGGTTGGAGTAACTTTGCGGTGAAACCCTCTCGTTTGGCCATCTCGGCCGCCCATGGTTCCAGCTTTCCCTGCACAATTGCTGTGGGACGATAGGGCCATGGCGACAAATACACGGCATTGGACCATGACCCGGCCCGTCTCCAGCCTACATGTAATCCCTTTGATACTTCTCGAAAGAATCGCTGACCTTCAGTATTCTCTGCGAAGTTTGCCCGAATTTCCATATGTAGGCGTGTCTGGGGCGGCGTTGTAGCTCGTGGCCACTCAATCTCTAATTTGTTACAGAGTGCTGTATACCAATGACAGCAATCCGCTGTTTTCCAAAGTGTAGCTTGAAATGTGAAGGAATACGTATCGGATTCTAGAATGTGCGCCCACTGGGGTGCGTTTTCAAGTGCCAAACCACCCGGACCCGGGCATGGCATCAGCCTCACACTCGTCGCATGTTTTAGAAGCGAAAGGCCTGTCTCTAGGGCGGTAGAATCGGGCGTGCGATCCAGTAGAAAGTCTTCCTGGACTGGTAGCACATATTCATATCGGCGTTTGAGAACTTCCAATGCGGCGCGACGAGAATCTAAGAATCCCGCGTCGGCCTTGGCTAGAGGAATTAGCTCTACACCCATGGCGGCGACTTCTTTACAGGTGGGATGATTCGGTTCCTCGGTTGCCAAGAAAAGGGGCATTTTCAGCCCAGGCGCGTAACGTTTTAGAAGAGTAAAATGGAGTGGTAAAAGATAATAATATTTGGGTGTTGAATTGACTAAATAAGCACAGCGTTCCATCTAAATACTGCTATTTCAGGACGTTTATATGGCCTAAGGTATAGGGCCCTAATTCTTTGTAGAGATGCTGGCGAGAAATCCCAAAACGGGAAAAGATTTACGTATTATAAATCTGGACACGTCCGTGTGGCGTGATCAGAAAACCCTTGTGTGGTTTGACGCGGTGCCGAGTGAAACAGCTCGTTGGAATCGGTGGGATCTGGGAGTCACGGATACGACTGTAGCAGATGCGCTGTGCAAGGCGGGGCTCGTTCCAGATATTGTTGTATGTCTAAATAATACAGAGGTAGTAAAAGAGTGGTTGGAATCGGGAAAGGGGTCCAATGCGCGCATTGTTATACTTACGCGAGCTCTTGTGACTCTTATGGGAATGGACAAGCTTTTAGAATTACAAATGACGAACATTTTGTGTCTAGATGAAATACATGACTTGTATCCTTTTACAGGGGCCGCATGGGATGGCACGAAGGAGGATGCAAAGGCGCTCGTTGCCTTGTCCGTTCATGTTGGTAGAACATTTCCCGTTGTAGCTTCGGAGGAGCGGACACACTTTTGCGCGGATAGGGGGCTTTTATTACATTCCACGGTAGAGAAGCCGCAGGAGCTGTGGCTAGTTACACAATACTACGAGCCTGTAAAGAATAAGAGAAAACAGGAGATTGATGCGTGTTTGAAGAAAAACACAGAATGTTCCTTTGTGGATCGTATCGTTTTATTGAATGAGAAAGCTATGGGACAGCCTTTGGATGGGAAAATACGGGAGCAAGTGATTGGGAAGCGTCTCACGTATGCCGACGTCATTCGTTGGATCTATGAAGAGGCACCTGAAGATGTTCTTATTGCTTTTGCGAACGCGGACATTTTTTTGGACGACAAGAGTTGGCGAATGTTATGGTCCACGGATATGACGACAAAGCCAAAATTCCTCGCTCTTCTTCGATGGGATGTGGCGGGAATTACTTCTGCGGATATAGAAGCTGCGAAATTGTTTGGACCTCGCGCTGATTCGCAGGATACGTGGGTTGTTTCTGCAAAAGTAGTAAAGTCGTTGAAATGGGATTGGAGCGCGCTCAACTTTCCTTTTGGTCAAGGTGGATGTGATAATGCGATTACGTTGGAAATGTTCAAACAGCGCTTTCTGGTGGCGAACCCTGCGCTCACTCTGCGCACAT
>Ga0255078_1000526_pt1 | contig 10741 bp, 8 predicted proteins | sample Colum_Atlam_RepA_FD_188462 | JGI IMG/M metagenome (GOLD analysis project Ga0255078, IMG submission 188462) | Freshwater microbial communities from Columbia River, Oregon, United States - Colum_Atlam_RepA_8h | ecosystem: Environmental > Aquatic > Freshwater > River | place: USA: Oregon | collected... | reverse complement strand
GAAGGCTCGCTTGGTCTTAGCAATGATTGTTTGGCAGCGACCTAATTTACTTTTACTAGACGAACCAACCAATCACTTGGATCTTGCAACCCGTGAAGCTTTATCAATGGCTTTGAATGAGTTTGAAGGCACCGTGATGTTGGTCAGCCACGATCGCGCTTTACTAAGAGCCGTTTGTGATGAATTTTGGCTGGTGGGTCGCGGAGAAATTAAGCCATTTGATGGTGACTTGGATGACTACCAACGCTACTTGCTTGAAGAATCTAAGAGACTGAGAGAAGAAGCCAAGATGGAAGAGGCCAAAAGTGTTTCTGTGAGTGTTTCTGAAGTTGCTAAGCCGACTGTCAGTATTGCCGTAGAGCCTGAGAAAAAGCCAGTAGTTCAAACCAGTGAGCAACGCAAATTAGAATCTGCCAAGCGCCAAGAGATCAATGCTCGGACCAAGCCTTTAAAAAAGCAAATTGAGCAAGCTGAAAAATCAATGGCGCAGCTTCAAACAGAGAAAACTCAATTAGAGTCAAAATTATTAGACCCAGTTTCTCCGCAAGAAATCGCGGATATTGGTAAGAAGCTCAAAGTGATCAACGATGAATTAACGGCTCTTGAAGAGAAGTGGCTAGGATGGACTTCTGAGATAGAAGCCATTGAATCTCAAGTATCTTAAATTTAAAAAAACTTGGTATATCTTAAAAAGATGCGCTGTTTATCTTCAAGTGCAGCGTTATTGTCGATGTCTTGACCATACTGCAAGGTCAGACGACCAAAGGAATAATTCCCAATCCCGCTCAATTGATAGCGATGTGACTTAATTGAATCGTTATTAGCTCTTCCACTAAAAATAGTTTCGCCACCTTCTGTATAGAAATATGCCGCTGCGAAACTGTATGTGTTATTCAATTTATAAAGAAGACCTGTTTGAGCGCTGTAAAGGGCTTTTTGTTCTAAGGTACCTAATCTATTAGTTAGAGAGCGACTCTCATCATTTTTTCCAAACCATAAAGTATCAAATGCAGCCATCCAATTTAAATTGGGAGCAATTCTGGTTTGGTAGGCAATTTGACCCGCCCATCGATAGCGATTTTCACCCATATTGATGGCTCTATCGCTTGAGTAGCTTCCAGTAGGGCTGATCAAATAGCCAGCAACAGCCACAAAAGTATTAGAAGTTTTATCAACGTAAGGCCAGTATGCAAATACCAGCGTGGTATCAATCATGCCATTATCAGCAGCATAAGGAGCAAGCGCCCCAGATGGATCATTTTTACCTGTGCCAGTGTGAAGATAAAACAATGCAGGTTGCTGATTCACCTCAAAAGCTTGGACATAACGAAACTGAACTTGAGTTTGATCAATTTTTGCATTCCTCGCACCAACTCTCTCCGCACTTAAATAAGAAAGTTGAACGCTGCGCAAACCAGGGGGTGGAGCGGTGGCATCGCCAGGTTGAAGATCGATTGCCCAAGCAGGGATAGAAAAACCCACTGCCATGATCAGTGTGGTAAGGGAACTAACTTTTGGTTTTATGGCTAATCGACGCATCTTGGCTATAAATCATGGAGATGAGTCATTTTATACTTTTTTATAAGTAACAAGGAGGGTGTCATCCTATTTGCTAATGAATCGTTAAAGGAAGAGGGGCATCGTTTATGATGACACTGTTAGCGCCTATGTGTGCGCCATTGGTTTAATAAAGGATTGATATGCATCGTAATTTTAAAAAAATTAGCTTGTTTGCTTTGATTGCTGCGACATTGGTTGGTTGTGCATCGACCCCAGTGGGTCCAAGCTTGGTCATCATGCCTGCACCAGGTAAGCCATTTGAAGTCTTCCAAAAAGATGATCAGGAATGCCGTACATATGCCCAAAATTCACTGAATACAACAGCGGATGAGATCGCAGCTAAAAATACGGCAAAAACGGCCATCATTGGCGCCGCAGTTGGTGCTGTAGCTGGGGCCATGGCTGATGGCGGTAGCTCTCGAAATGTGGGTACTGGTGCTGCTATTGGTTTATTGGGTGGTGCAGCAATGGGTGCTACTGGTGGCAATGATTCTGCCAAAGAAGTACAACGTCGTTATGACATTGCTTACCAGCAGTGCATGTACTCAAAAGGTCATCAAGTGCCAGGTTACTCTATTCAAAAGCCGGTTGAGGCTGCACCAAAATAATTAGCATCTGATTGCTGATGATTTGAAACTCAAGCAAAAAAATTGAGAGAGTGTTAAACCTCTACTGGAGGATGCTCTCTCTCAAATCTCCTGGCAGTTCTCTTGAACAAATTGATCAAGAAGGTTGCAGCAATAGCCAAACTTAAACTGTTGGCAAACCAAAATCCTTGAGCGCCCTGAAGTATCTCAGGGATGTTGCCAGTCAAATTAAATCCTAAAATATATCCGCCGCCAAGTCCAACACCCCAGAGTGAGATTGCGTAAATCCACATCGGCCAAAAAGCCACGCGATAGCCCCTCAAAATAAATGCCGATGTTACTTGTAGGGCATCAAAAATTTGATAGAAGGCAATGAATAAAAATAAAGGTATTGCCATTGATCGAACATCTGCTGATGGAGCATACAAATCAAGCAGAGGATATCTAAAAATCCAGACCAAGAAGCCAACCAAAACGCACAAAGTCGTTGTAAAGACCAAAGATGACCAACCAATCTCTTTTGCTAAGATTGGTTTATCTGCACCGAGTGATTGCGCCACTAAGGTTGAGGTGGCAATCGATAATGACAAAGGTAGCATATATAAAACCGTACCCAAGTTTGCAACAATTTGATGACCGGCTAAAGGCACGGTACCCAATTTAGCAATGAACAGCGCCATAAAAGCGAATGATGTCACTTCAATGAGATAACTCAAACCGATTGGTAAGCCCAGTTTTAAAAGGGTGCCAATCTTATGAGTATCTGGTCGGCTGAACTTTTCATAAACGCTAAAAATTTTATAAAACTTGCCTTGATAAACAATGATTAACATTGTTAAGAACCAAAGCCAATTGATGATCACAGTCGCCAGAGCGCATCCTGGACCACCCATGGCATCAACACCAAAGCCTCCATAAATCAGCCAAGCATTGAGGGGTATCTTTAAAAATAAGCCACCTATTTGTAACCAAGTGACCACGGCTGGTTTGGAAATGGCATTGTGATACGCCACCAAGACTCTCATCGCTAAACTGGCTGGTAAACCCCAAGCAACAATTTGTAAATACAAAATGGCTTTTACTTCTACTTCTGGACTGGCATTCGCGATTGATAAAAATACGCCTGGGTTCATCAAGATCAACATGCCAAAAATACTCAGGCCAAGTGATAGCCACCAGCCTTGACGAACTTCCTCGCCAATTTCTGAAAAGCGTTTTGCACCAAATAACTGACCAGCAATCGGAGCTAATGCTGAAATAACCCCAGTCAGGCCAACATAAATGCTGATAAAAATAGAGCCTGCCATCGCCAGAGCTGCAAGGTCATCGGTGGAGTATCTTGCCACCATGGCCGTGTCCATCACGCCAAAGGCAATCACAGCCAATTGGCCAACCAGTAGTGGACCAGCTAATGAAAGTAGGCGGGGGATATCTCGCTTTAGATTACTGAGCATGACTCAGTACTTTGTACAGTCTTAATCGTTCAGAACGATCACTCACACGACGATCTTCCCAAATGAGTTCAAGATTCTTGTTCAGTCGCTGGGCAGTCTTACGTGCTTCACCAGGTTTATTGCTGATCCATAGGTCGCAATGAACATCATCCTTGAACTTTAACTTTGTGAAGTAAATAAATGAAGCTAATTGACCATCACCCAAATGCATTGAGTTGATACAGATAGATTGAGATGGAACCACTTGCACCAAGCGCTGCGCCACATCACGGTATGTTTTTGCATAATTGATGGTGGGTAGCCAAAGTGTCATCAGTAACACCCAAGTTAAAGTTGTGCCAGCAGCAGAAATCACGACTGCACGCCAAATCACTTTGGGAGCTCTGGATGTTCTCCACTTAACAACGCTGACCCACAAAATGGTCACTGCTATGGCTGCAATCAATGCTAACCAGCTAAATTCTGGAACAAAGCCAGGAACTTTTTTAGCAACGTTTCTTGCAAGGCCAGCAGGTAAGTTGGTTGTCATCGCAAACCACATGACCCAAATAAAAGCGCCAAGTAAAGTGAAGGTGAGCAGTGCAAACCAATCAATAAAACTGATCACACTGCGCTTAATAATAGGAAGGCTGAAGCATGCCCAGATAACCAATGGTGGAATGATCAATAGTAAAGATTGTTCGCTGAGAGCTTGTAGATGAGTTTGATAAACCAATACTGCGATCACAATGCCCAGTGGTAATGCCATATTAGGGTTGCGAATGCCGCCCAATGGATTATTGGCACCTTTGCGCCAAAACCAAATACTCCACAGAGCCAAAGGCCAAACAGGCCAGGCATACAGAGGTAAGTTTCTAGCTAAAAAGCCCGAGGACTTAGCTGAAATAACCAACTGCATGGCGTCATTGCTCCACCAAGCTTGCCAAGCAGTTTGCATTTGACCTGTGGTCAAGCCTGAGATCCACCATAAAAATGGCCAAACACTGATGCCTAACAATGCAATTAGCCAAGTGCTTGCCAACCATTTGGGGTGAGGCTTGACCTCACAAATGATCAAGGAAACAATCAGACCAATAAAAATCAACACAAACAACCAAAGTGATGCTGATAGGGCAATGACAGCTAAGCCAAGACCAGTCCATGCGCCACCTTGAAGGGGTTTATCTAAGCCTCGGACCATGCCGTAAATAACGGTTGATACACCTAATAATTGAGCAAGTGCAGGAGTGGTTTCGTGAGCGCGCAGTGCCAAACCAACGCAGGCCAAGAAAATCATGAGAGCACTATCAGCCAATGTTCTGCCATAGTCTCTTGGTTCTGGTTGTCCACCTAGGGCAAATGCGGTTGGTTGAACCTCAGGACGACGTCCCAATAAATAAGAAGCGTTCCAGATAGCCATGCAGCTCAAGAAAAAACACCCGGCTGAATAAAGTCCTGCAGCGTTTGTAGGTCCCATCACCTGGCCAAATAAGCCAATCAAACTGGCACCTAACCAATACGGAAGTGGGCCTGCCAGGATCTCAGTTCTGCCATCAATGTGAGGTAGTAACCAGTCTAGCCATGAGCCATTGGCCAAGGTCCACATGGCCCCAAAGCCCGCGGCATCATCATTTTTCCAAGGGTCACGACCAAAGATCCCTAAGAGTCCGTAAATAGCCGTGATCAACACCAAAACAAAGCGAGGCAATGTCGATGTGGCAGCAGCAGTTAATCGAATGGATCTCATGAGGCTTAAATTTTGACCTGATTAGACGAGAATGAAAAGCTTATATGTAAAAAAGGCAGCGTGAGCTGCCTTTTATGATTTCATTGGTAAAGCTGAAATTCTTAGGCAGTTGTTTTGCCTGTAGCTTTTGTACCAAATTTCTGACGGAACTTCTCAACACGACCAGCTGTGTCCATGATCTTCTGAGTGCCAGTGTAGAAAGGGTGTGACTCTGAAGAAGTCTCAATCTTAGCCAATGGATACTCTTTACCATCTTCCCACTTGATTGTTTCTCTGGTGTTGATAGTAGAGCGTGTTTTGAAGCTGAAGTTGTTTGATACGTCTAGGAAAACAACTTCTTTGTAATCTGGGTGAATGCCTTGTTTCATTTAAATAGTCCTTTAGCCTGGTAGCCGCCCATCGGAATAACGGGTACTTGCCTGAATTAAAACGAGAATTGTAGCAAAAAATACTAGATATGGGCTTGTTTTGGGTAAAACTGACTGGAAAACCACGTTTTCAGCCAGCTTTTAACGCTTATTTAGCCCCCGCGACGCATCAATTCAAAGAATTCAGCGTTATTTTTGGTAGATTTCAACTTATCCACGATGAAGTTCATCGCTTCAATATCATCCATGTCAGAGATCAACTTACGTAAAACCCAGATCTTCTGGAGAATTTCAGGCTTGATCAAGAGTTCTTCGCGACGAGTACCTGACTTGTTCAAGTTGATCGCTGGGTAAACGCGGCGCTCTGCAAGACGGCGTTCCAAATGAACTTCCATATTGCCGGTGCCTTTGAACTCTTCATAAATCAAATCGTCCATGCGGCTGCCTGTTTCAATCAAGGCTGTTGCAATGATGGTCAAAGAGCCGCCTTCTTCAATATTTCTGGCTGCACCAAAGAAACGCTTCGGTCTTTGTAGAGCATTCGCATCAACACCACCGGATAAAACTTTGCCTGATGAAGGCACAACGGTGTTGTAAGCGCGGGCTAAACGAGTGATTGAGTCTAATAAGATGATCACATCACGCTTCATTTCAACCAAACGCTTGGCTTTTTCAATCACCATTTCTGCTACTTGTACGTGGCGAACAGCAGGTTCATCAAAGGTTGAGGCAACAACCTCACCTTTAACAGAGCGTTGCATCTCAGTCACTTCCTCTGGACGCTCGTCGACCAATAAAACGATTAAAACAGCATCAGGGTGGTTGGCTGAAATAGCATGAGCAATGTGCTGCATCATCACTGTCTTGCCAGACTTAGGTGAGGCAACCAATAAAGCACGTTGACCAAAGCCAATCGGTGCAATCATGTCAATGATTCGACCAGTTAGATTCTCTTCAGCTTTGATGTCGCGCTCAAGTAACATCGGGCGATCTGGGTGAAGAGGTGTTAAGTTTTCGAACATGATGCGGTTTTTAAGCGCCTCAGGAACAATGCCATTGATCTTGTCTACTTTGACCAAAGCAAAGTAGCGTTCACCTTCCTTAGGTGTTCTAACTTCACCCTCTACAGCATCACCGGTGTGTAAGTTAAAGCGGCGGATCTGTGCTGGAGAGATGTAAATGTCGTCTGTAGAAGCCATGTAAGAGGCTTCAGGCGATCTTAGAAAGCCAAATCCATCAGGCAGAACCTCTAAAACGCCATCACCGAAGATGGTCTCACCACCTTTGGCACGTTTTTTAAGAATTGCAAACATCAACTCTTGCTTGCGCATGCGTTGGGTGTTTTCAATTTCTAGGCCAGTGGCCATTTCAAGAAGGGCAGATACGTGTAGTGCTTTAAGTTCGGTGAGATGCATGTGTGTGGAGTTAGGCTAAGGCCTCAAAGAAAGAACAAGATTTTTGGAATGTTTGATTAGAACAGAACGTCCTATCAGCTGTTGGGAGAATTCTACACCCTAAATTATAAAAAGAGCAAATAAAGTGTTTAAGGAGGATGAGGAGCTCTTTAGGTGAGCTCCTCAAATATCAATATTTAGATATGGCTATCCAAAAATGCAGTCAACTGAGACTTAGACAAAGCACCCACCTTTTGGGCGGCCACTGTGCCATTTTTGAACAAAATCAAAGTTGGGATGCCGCGGATACCAAACTGAGCTGGAATGCCTTGGTTCTCATCAACGTTCATTTTTGCAATTTGAACCTTGTCGCCATACTCTTTGGCAACTTCCTCAAGGATTGGGCCAATCATTTTGCAAGGACCGCACCATTCTGCCCAGAAGTCGAGCAACACTGGTTTATCAGACTTCATCACATCTTGATCAAAAGATGCATCACTCACGTATTTAATTGCGTCACTCATAAGAGTCCTTTGGTATTAATTGTTTTAATTATGATTGGTTGTAAATCTCATTTTTTGATAATTCACCAATAACAAGCAATATATTATCAATAAGTGCTTCTTTGTGCATACTTCTACTTTAATGCCATATTTCAAACACCACCTTTTAACCCCAGATGAGCAGGTATTGGATACCCTGGCTGATCTCGTTTGGACCGTGACCAAGGAAGAACAACGCAGTCCATTGGTGATTTTGAGTACATCAGGCCCTGCATATAGCTTAAGACAGGCCCTTGAAAAGCATCGACCACCTGGGTTGCCTTCAAATTTGATGTTTTTACCCAGAGTCCTGGGTCTGGCTCAATGGTTAAAGGAAACGCCTGGGTTAAAAGCAGAAGGTATTCAGAAAACTGATTTAGAGCGCTGGTATGAGGTGTACCGAGCTTTAAGCGATAGACCGCAACTCAGTTCTTTGTTAATGGATAGTTCCGACGCCTCTAAATGGTCATTGGCCAAGAAAATCATCGAGGTGTGTGATTTGCTATCGGATGCCACCTTGGGTGTTTTTGATGAGGTGCTTGAATCTGCTTTGAGTGATGCTATTGCAGAAGTCTATCAAGGAGCATCAAAACAGATTGTTGAAGTTGAGGCGCGCATCGTGTTGGCATTTTGGGAGAATCTGAGCAGTGCTCAAGATCCTATAGTCAGACAACGACGAGCCATGGGTTTGAGAATTGCTGAATTGAAAAATGCAAATGCTGATGTTCAGCACACCAACACCCATTTTCCAATTATCTTTATTCAAACCGCACAAGCCAGCCCTGGATTTGAAAAAGCGCTTGAGCAAGTTTGGCAGGCTCATGCATCAATCACTGCGTTTCATCCTTGAATTACTCAAATGTTGCGCTTTGGCCTGAATGCTTGAGCGAGGTTGATGATTCAAAACCAGTGATTCAAAAGAATCGAGATCATTTTTTTGAGTCGGGTAAGCATTTATCTCAAAGTGACCGTCGCATCCTCAAAGCCCAAGACTTTGAGGATGCCGCTTGGCAGGGCGCCGGAGCGATCGAGAAATTATTGCAAGATGGACATCAGCATATCGCATTGATTGCCCAGGACCGGCTAGTTGCTCGTCGTATGAGAGCATTACTAGCAAGATTTGGTGATGGTTTATCAGTTCATGATGAAACTGGTTGGAAACTATCAACCACCAGAGCGGCTGCATCAGTGATGTCCTGGATGGATGTGGTCCGTCATCCTTACATCGATTGGTCAACTTTTGGGATTACTCATGATCAAGCTTCTGATTGCTTGACCTTCCTTGAGCAACGCTTGATTGAGGCGGATGTCAGAGGAACATGGTCTGGGTTCATCTTGGCTCTAGATTCTGATAACGATGAAACCAATGTTTTAGTTAACATTATTCGGAAGCTTAAAAACCAGAGCAACCGCTGGCAAGCTGCATCTAATTCTTGCCTTGCTTGGCTAGATTTACTTGAACAAGACTTGATTGATTTAGGCATGTCTGCGGCATTGGCTCAAGACATTGCTGGTCAGCAGTTACTGGCATCGCTATCTCCAATGAGACTGTTGCGCCACCATCCGATGAAACAGGTGGAATGGCTGTCTTTGTTAAGTTCGATGCTTGAAGATGCCAGTTACATCGAGAGTAATCCAAGACAAAGTGCCAGCGTCACCATTCTGCCTTTGAGTGCCACACGTTTGAGACGATTTGATGCTTGGGTCATGGTGGGGTGTGATGACACCCAGCTACCATCACTGTCAGACAGCCCGATGTTTTTATCGGCACAACTTAAAAAATTATTAGGCTGTAAAACTCAGGAAGCTGAATTCATTCAGCAAGCCATGGATTTATCTCAGTTAATGACATCTCATCAACACTGGCGAATGATTTGGCAGTCAGTGGGCACCACTGGTGAACCAAGGCAGCCATCACCGTGGTTGCAAAGACTCTATGTTCGTCATCCAGAGCTATTAAAAGACAAGCTTGAAGTGCCAACTACATCCTATGAAGCGATGCCTATCAGTCAGCCAAAGCCAAGTTTGCCTGAAGATTTTGTCAAACCAACAAGCATTAGTCCAAGTGCTTATCGAGCTTTAAGAGAATGTCCTTACCGATATTACGTGACCAGATTATTGGGTCTCAAAGAGCGAAGTGGATTGGAAGCAGAGGTTGATTTGAGTCTGGTTGGAAAAACGCTTCACGCTGCTTTGTATGATTTTTATCATGGACTAAAAACCCAAGCGCTAGAGAATGACAATATTTACGAGCGGACCAAATTATTAAAGCAACGTTTGTATGCCATTTCTCATAAACATTTCAAACCTTTGCTTGAGGTGGATGGACGATGGTTGGCCGCTTGGATCGAGTGGGAAACTTTGATTCCATCATGGATTGATTGGCATATTCAACGTGAGCAATCTGGATGGGTGTTCCATGATGGTGAAAAGCAGGTGAGCTTTGATTTACAAACGCGTTTTGGTGATATTCGTGTTTCTGGATTTGTTGATCGTTTAGACATTCATCCTCAAGAGGGTGTTGAGGTAATTGATTACAAATTCAGTAGCAAGAATTCAATCACCAAAAAGAAAAACAATCTACAGGATGATCCTCAATTAGTCATTTATGCCAAAGCTGTGAATGAACATGACATGGTGAATCGTCAACCTACAACCACTGCCTCATGGATTTCTGTGAAGGAAGATGATTCGCGTGTTGAGGTTGATGATTTGCAAAGCGAAATGAAAGAACTTCCAGCGCAAATGATTGCTGATATTGAATCCCTTTGGGGAGGTTCTCCAATGGCGGCAAGCGCACCCGACAGCATTTGTCAGTATTGCCAGGCGCGGGGCATTTGTCGCAAAGGAATGTGGTCATGATCGATCAATTGATCCTTGATTCATGTGACCCTGATCAATCGGTGGTTGTGGAAGCTTGCGCTGGCAGTGGTAAAACATGGCTGCTGGTGTCGCGCATCATTCGATTATTACTGGCCGGCGCAAAGCCCAGTGAAATTCTTGCCATCACTTTCACTCGCAAAGCGGCGCAAGAAATGCGTGGTCGTTTGGATCAAGTGCTTTTGCAATTTGCCAATTGTTCAGAGGAAGACCTAATAGATGAGCTGATA
>Ga0255078_1000525_pt1 | contig 10775 bp, 9 predicted proteins | sample Colum_Atlam_RepA_FD_188462 | JGI IMG/M metagenome (GOLD analysis project Ga0255078, IMG submission 188462) | Freshwater microbial communities from Columbia River, Oregon, United States - Colum_Atlam_RepA_8h | ecosystem: Environmental > Aquatic > Freshwater > River | place: USA: Oregon | collected... | reverse complement strand
AACATACGCTGTACATCAGCGTGGTGCAAGATTGGAAGCTTATCTGTTTTTTGTGGGACCTTACCCTGCACGCGCTCTCGTGCATATTGCGCTGCTTGCTGATAAGCGCGTTCGGCAATAGCAACGCCTTCTAAACCAACCGCTAAGCGCGCATTGTTCATCATGGTAAACATATACTCCAGTCCACGATTGGCTTCACCAACCAGATAGCCAATTGCACCACCAGTCTCACCGAAAGACATTACCGCCGTCGGGCTCGCATGAATCCCTAATTTATGTTCAATCGAGACGCATTGCACATCATTACGTTTGCCCAAACTGCCATCGGTATTCACTAAAAACTTAGGAACAATGAACAGCGATATACCCTTGACCCCTGGGGGCGCGTCGGGCAGTCGTGCAAGTACTAAATGAATAATGTTTTCAGTAAAGTCATGCTCGCCGTAAGTAATAAAGATCTTGGTACCACTAATTAAATAGTGATCACCGTTTGGAATCGCTTTTGAACTCACCGCGGAGAGATCAGATCCCGCAGAGGGCTCGGTCAAGTTCATGGTTCCAGCCCATTGGCCAGAAACAAGGGGTGGTAAATAGAGCGCTTGCTGATCAGAAGAAGCGTGATGCTCTATTGCTTCAATCGCACCGGCAGTTAACATAGGGCACAACATGAATGCCATATTGGCTGAGTGCCACATCTCATTGACGGGTGTGGCTAGAGTAATGGGGAGCCCTTGTCCGCCAAAATCAGCATTAGCAGCTAATGAAATCCAACCCGCCTCAATATATTGTTGATAAGCAGCTTTAAAACCCTGTGGGGTCTTCACCGCCCCTTTCGAGTATGAACAGCCTTCTTGGTCCCCCGTCCAGTTCAAGGGACCCAAGACCTCTCCTGCAAATTTAGAGGCTTCTTCCAAAATCGTATTGACCAAATCATCGCTTACTTCTTGATATGGCGGCAGACTATTAATAGTGGAGAAAGGAATCAGTTCATGCAAAATAAATTGCATGTCTGCGAGGGGGGCACGGTAATCGGCTGGCATATTTATACGTCAATAGCAGAAGCGGAGCCAGCGCGTTTACGAAGCTCAAATTTCTGAATCTTCCCTGTGGCCGTTTTAGGAATTTCACCAAAGACCACGGCACGTGGAATCTTGAATCCAGCTAAATGCTTTTTGCAATGCTCCACAATCTCTTGTGGCGTTGGATTTGCACCCGCTTTGAGTTCAATAAAAGCACAGGGGGTCTCGCCCCACTTCGGATCAGGTTTAGCCACCACTGCCGCAGCCAATACTGCTGGGTGACGATAGAGCACATCCTCCACCTCAATACTCGAGATATTTTCTCCTCCTGAGATGATGATGTCTTTGCTGCGATCTTTAATCTTGATATAGCCATCAGGAAACATAACCGCAAGATCGCCTGAATGAAACCAGCCGTTCGCAAATGCTTCTTGCGTTGCTTTCTCATTCTTTAAGTAACCCTTCATAGCGATATTCCCCTGGAACATAATTTCACCCATGGTCTCGCCATCAGCAGGAACGGGCTGCATGGTTTCGGGGTCAATCACTGCTGCGGCATGTTGAAGGTGATAGCGCACGCCCTGTCTTGCATTCAAACGGGCGCGCTCGCCTACATCGACATCAGACCAATCCTCATGCTTTACGCAGACGGCTGCAGGGCCATAGGTTTCGGTCAAACCATATACATGGGTAATATCAAAACCCATCTTCTCCATTCCCTCAATCATTGCTGCCGGGGGAGCAGCGCCTGCCACCATTGCGCTCACGGTATGGTTGATACCCTGCTTCATCTCATCGGGCGCATTAATCAACATGTTATGCACAATCGGCGCTCCACAGTAATGGGTTACATGATGTTTCCGAATTGCTTCAAAGATATTTTGGGCGTCAACTTTGCGCAAACAAACATTTACACCTGCGCGCGCAGCAACAGTCCATGGAAAACACCATCCATTGCAATGAAACAGTGGCAAGACCCATAAATAAGTAGGGTGGCGAGGCATATCCCATTCCAAGATATTGGAGATTGCATTGGTATATGCACCACGATGGGAATACACCACTCCCTTAGGATTACCAGTAGTACCCGAGGTGTAATTTAAGCAAATTGAATCCCACTCATCTTCGGGTAATTGATATGGAAAGTTTGAATCACCCAAAGCGATGAATTGCTCATACTCGATTGCACCAATCGGTTTTGCTGAGCCTTGATATAAAACATCACTCACATCCACAACGTATGGAAGAGTTAATTTCTTATCGCGCAAGATTGCCAAAGCAGCGCTCATTACCCCAGAAAACTCCGGATCTATGAGCACAACTTTCGCCTCACCATGCTCCAACATAAAGGCAATAGCTGCGGCATCCAAACGTGTATTTAATGCGCAGAGAACTGCACCCGTCATAGGAACTGCAAAGTGCGCCTCGACCATTGCAGGAATATTTGGGAGCATTACTGCGACGGTATCAAATCGTTTGATGCCATGTTGCGTAAGTGCGGATGCAAATTGTCGGCAGCGCTCGTAGGTCTGCGCCCAATTTCTTTGAATATCGCCATGGATCACTGCGGGTCGATTGGGATACACCGTAGCCGCACGCTCAATAAAAGTGAGGGGTGACTGCGCTACATAATTTGCTGAGTTCTTATCAAGACCTTGGGTATAAATTGAACTTTTCATTGATGAAGCCTCTTAAAGGGTCCCTTGTTAAAAAGTAATTACAAAAATACCCTAATGGCGGAGAGGGCGGGATTCGAACCCGCGGTAGGTTTAACCCTACGCACGCTTTCCAGGCGTGTGACTTAAACCGCTCATCCACCTCTCCGGACCGATCATTATACGGTTCGAAGAGCTTGATAAGCCCTTCGAGCCTAATCGCATGGTTAAAGAGGCTGTTTTAGCTGGTCTAAGATCGCCGGGTTCTCTAGGGTAGAGGTATCTTGTGTGATCTCTTCCCCTTTTGCAATCACACGTAATAAACGCCGCATGATCTTGCCAGAGCGGGTCTTAGGCAAGTTATCTCCAAAACGAATATCTTTTGGTTTTGCAATTGGGCCGATCTCTTTTGCAACCCAGTTACGTAATTCAACCGCAATCTTCTTGGCATCATCGCCCTCAGGCCGCTTTCCTTTAAGAACGACGAAGGCACAAATCGCTTCGCCGGTCATCTCATCCGGGCGCCCTACTACCGCAGCTTCTGCAACCAGAGGGTTAGCAACCAAGGTCGATTCAATTTCCATCGTACCCATACGGTGGCCCGAGACGTTTAAGACGTCGTCGATGCGACCCGTGATCGTGAAGTAACCCGTATCTTTATTCCGAATTGCACCATCACCCGCCAAGTAAAGCTTGCGCCCAAACTCGTCCGGGAAATAGGCTTTCACAAAGCGATCGGGGTCACCCCAAATGGTGCGGATCATCGATGGCCATGGACGCTTGACTACTAAGATGCCCCCTTGACCATTAGGCATGTCATTGCCGGTCTCATCCACAATCGCGGTCATGATGCCAGGGAGAGGCAAAGTACAAGAGCCGGGGACCATGGGGGTGGCGCCTGGCAAGGGGCTAATCATGTGACCACCTGTTTCAGTCTGCCAGAATGTATCGGCAATCGGGCAACGTGAGCCCCCGATGTTCTCGTAGTACCACATCCACGCCTCTGGATTAATCGGCTCACCTACAGAACCTAATAAACGCAGTGAGCTCAGATCATAATTTTTGGGATGCACATTGGGATCGGTATTGGACGCCTTTATCAAAGAACGAATCGCTGTGGGTGCTGTATAGAAAATGCTAGCCTTGTGTTTTTGGATCATCTCCCAAAAGCGTCCGGCATTGGGGAATGTAGGTACACCCTCAAACACAATTTGTGTTCCGCCCACTGCCAGAGGACCATAGGCAATATACGAGTGCCCTGTTACCCAACCAATATCCGCAGTACACCAGAAGATATCGCTTGGCTTGATATCAAAGGTCCACTTCATAGTAAGAATGGCCCACAAGATATATCCACCCGTGGAATGTTGTACGCCCTTTGGCTTACCAGTTGAACCTGAGGTATACAAAATAAATAGCGGGTGCTCAGCACTCACCCACTCGGGATCACAGGTCTTCGCCTCGCTCGCAGTAATCTCATGCATCCAAGAATCCAAGCCGGCCTTAAATGGAATATTGCCACCGGTTCGCTTGTAGACAATGACGTTCTTAATGATCTCGCAACCACCCAATGCCAAAGCCTCATCAACAATGGTCTTCAAGGGCAAGGCCTTACCACCGCGCATTTGCTCATCGGCAGTAATGACGGCAACTGCGCCCGCATCAATGATGCGCTCTTGCAAAGACTTCGCAGAGAATCCACCAAACACGACCGAGTGTGTTGCGCCAATCCGAGCACAGGCTTGCATCGCCATCACACCCTCGACCGACATCGGCATATAAATGATGACGCGGTCACCCTTTTTAATTCCGCGCTTACGCAAGGCATTCGCTAATTGACAAACACGATCATGCAGTTCTTGGTATGTGACCTTGGTCTCTTTACCATCATCAGACTCAAAAATGATGGCAGTCTTGTTGGCATTACCAATTTCTAGATTACGATCTAGGCAGTTATAAGAAGCATTGGTGGTGCCATCTTCAAACCATTTATAGAACGGTGCCTTCGACTCATCCAGTGTTTTTGTAAAAGGCTGCTTCCAATAAACATGTTCTTTGGCTAAGCGCGCCCAAAATCCTTCGTAATCTTTTTCGGCTTCTGCGCATAATTTGTTGTAGGCATCCATGCCAGAAATGGCAGCATTTTTTACAAAATCGGTGGGCGGATTGAAAACCCGGCTCTCGTTCATCAGTGGTTCCATTTGAATAACACCCTCTCTAAGTACTTATAGTTACAACAAAAGAATAATTGTTTGATTATTTCATATGACGATAAGTGAATTAAGTCCTGATTTGCCCTATGGCAAACCCTTAAAATGCCATATTCATTCCACTTATTGAAATAACCCTATGCCAACCATTCGCCAAGACGACCTCATACAAAGCATTGCAGATGCCTTTCAGTTTATTTCCTACTACCATCCTCGGGATTTCATTCAGGCCATGGGCCGTGCTTATGAACTCGAGCAAGGCGAAGCTGCGAAAGACTCAATTGCCCAAATTCTGACCAATAGCAGAATGTGCGCCGAGGGTAAACGGCCAATTTGTCAGGACACGGGCATTGCTGTGGTCTTTCTAAAGGTTGGCATGAATATCAATTGGAGTGGCGCCACGATGAGCGTTGCCGATATGGTCAATGAAGGTGTGCGGCGTGCTTATCTGAATCCTGAGAACACATTACGTGGTTCTGTTTTATTAGACCCTGCGGGCAAGCGCAAGAACTCGGGCGATAACACTCCGGCAGTCATTCATTATGAAATTGTTCCTGGCGATGATCTAGAGGTCATTTGCGCAGCCAAAGGGGGTGGCTCTGAGAACAAAGCCAAAATGATCATGCTCAATCCATCGGATTCGATTGTGGATTGGGTCCTAAAGACAGTGCCAACCATGGGGGCCGGTTGGTGCCCTCCCGGCATTCTTGGTATTGGGATTGGTGGCACGCCTGAGAAGGCTGCACTCCTTGCGAAAGAGTCCTTGATGGCACCGATTGATATTCAGGAACTCATTGCACGCGGACCCAAGAATCGTATCGAGGAGTTACGCCTAGAAATTTATGAGAAGGTCAATCAACTCGGAATTGGTGCGCAAGGCTTAGGTGGCCTTGCAACCGTTCTCGATGTCAAGATCATGGATTACCCAACACATGCTGCGTCATTACCAGTGGCGATGATTCCGAACTGTGCAGCAACCCGCCATATTCATTTTCATTTAGATGGCAGCGGCCCTGCTCACTTCAAAGCACCTTCTCTTAGTGATTGGCCAGCAGTCTCATGGCAAGCCGATACCAAGAAATCCAAACGCGTGGATGTGAACAACTTAAGCGCGGAAGAAGTGGCGAGCTGGAAACCCGGTCAAACCTTATTACTCAATGGCAAGATTCTGACGGGTCGTGATGCCGCTCATAAACGAATTGCCGATATGCTGTCCAAAGGTGAGCCTCTACCAGTTAGCTTCAAAAATCGTGTGATCTATTATGTGGGTCCTGTTGATCCAGTCCGCAATGAAGTTGTGGGTCCTGCAGGCCCAACAACCTCCACGCGTATGGATAAGTTCACTGAAACCATGCTGGGGCAAACGGGCCTACTCGCCATGATTGGCAAAGCAGAGCGCGGTCCGGTTGCGATTGAGTCGATCAAGAAACATCGCTCGGCTTATCTGATGGCTGTGGGTGGTGCCGCCTACTTAGTATCCAAAGCGATTAAGCATGCCAAAGTCCTTGCCTTCCAAGACCTTGGTATGGAAGCCATCTATGAGTTTGACGTCGAAGATATGCCAGTCACCGTGGCAGTCGATTCGAGTGGTACCTCCATGCATCAAACAGGACCGCGTGAATGGCAACTCAAGATTGGCAAGATACCAGTCAGCGTGGCTTAAATGCGCTACAAATCCGTGAACGGTTGACCGTGGTAACAATCGGTGTCTTTGACTCTGGTGTGGGCGGCTTATCCATTTTGGATGAGGCACTCCAGCAGTTACCCCACCACAACTACATCTATTTTGCGGATTCCGCGAATGCTCCTTACGGCAATAGGTCGCCAGAGTGGATTGCGGAACGCAGCTTACAAATCTGTCGCTATTTATCAGAACAAAATTGCAGTGCCATCGTGGTGGCTTGTAACACTGCTACAGCGGAAGCAATTGCTGCAATCCGTAGCACACTAGATATCCCAATCATCGGTGTTGAGCCCGGCATTAAGCCAGCGGCGATGCAATCCCAAAATGGAGTCGTGGGTGTTCTAGCTACTGAAGCAACATTAAATAGTGATAAGTTCAATGCCTTACTTGCAACCCTTCCGCAAGATTGCCAATTCATTAAACAGGCTGGTGCGGGTTTGGTACCTTTGATCGAAGCAGGTCAGATTGAGACCCCAGAGATGCACGCCCTCTTACGCTCCCATTTAGGCCCCATTCAAGAGCGCGGCGCTGACACCTTGGTTCTTGGATGCACTCACTACCCCTTTCTCAAGAACATCATTCGAGACATCGTAGGCGACTCGATGGAACTAATCGATACAAGCGATGCTGTTGTGCGTCAACTTGTGCGGCAAATGGATCAACAAGGGATCAGCGCTAATCCAAACATAGATGCCCCGTCGTTAAGCTTGCTCAGCACGGCCAATGCAAATACATTACAGACGATGGCACAACGCTTACTGCTTCGTGATTTATCGCAGTACACCATTTATACCGAGACATTAAAGCTCTAATTGATGAATAGCATGACTCAATCGCGTATACACCTTCCTTTTTCCAAGGAAGAGCGCATCATCATCGCCATCGTGGTTCTGGCTCATTTGGCTTTTATCGTGCCATTTAATTTTGGACTCACCCCAAAAGCTCCTAATTATTTGAATGATGAACGGGTCATGGCGAACTTGCTTCCACCGGATAGTCCTTCGCCCCCTAAGCAAAGTGCGCCCCCCGCCCCCAAAATACCGGTAGAAGCTCCTAAACCAACTCCGAAACCAACTCCCAAACCTGAGGTAAAGAAGGCAGAGAAAACTCCAACGCCTACACCAACACCTGCGCCCAGTCCCACACAAAGTAGCCCAACACCAGCACCTCCAACCCCTTCTGCAAAATCGAGCGAAAGTACTCAATCAGCGACCGTTGCGCCCTCAACAGGGGGTGGCGGAGTTAGTGGGACTCCGATTCAAACGGATATTGGTAAATTGATTGTGGTTTACCAACCTGATGCAGATCCCTACTACCCCTCATTCTCTAAACGTGCTGGTGAACAGGGTGAAGTGGTTGTGCGCCTTATCATTAATGAGACAGGGGTTGTTGAAGATGCGCGTCTCTTGCAATCAAGCTCCTACCCAAGGCTAGATAATGCTGCAATGGAAATTGGTAAACGCTATCGCTTTAAGCCCTACTTGATTAATGGCAGTCCTACTAAAATCTCTACTAATCTACTGATTAAATTTAACCTAAAGAGTCCCTAATATGAACAATGCATTTGGCCTTCACCACCTCTGGACCCAGGGAGACTTCGTAACTCACTTTGTCGCTCTCGTTCTTCTGTTCTTATCGGTGGTCACGTGGGTAATCTTAATCAGCCGTATTTGGGGATTGCGCAATATCAAACGTCTCAAGAATGAACTAGATGGATTTTGGAGAGCGCGCTCGTTTGATGAGGGTCTTGCCTCACTTAGCAACCATGAACTCAACCCTTTTTACAAAGTAGCTAAAACTGCTAATGAGGCCTCTGCCCATCATCTCAATCAACGCTCAAACCATCGCGAACTCTTACAAACCCTGAACTATTCAGAATGGATGGCGCGTAGTCTCAAAAACGGAATTGATGCATCAGCAGGTCAACTCCAGAAGGGGTTAACCTTTTTGGCGTCAACCGGTGCGACCGCGCCCTTCATTGGATTATTTGGCACAGTCTGGGGCATCTATCACGCTCTGATTGCCATTAGCAGTTCGGGCAGCGCGCAGATTGATCAAGTCGCCGGCCCTATTGGTGAGGCCCTTATCATGACCGCCTTTGGTCTTGCGGTTGCGATCCCTGCGGTCTTGGGCTACAACGCAATCAATCGCAGCAATAAATTAGTGATGGCAGATCTCAATCGATTTGCCAACGATCTACTCGCCTACTTTGTCACGGGTGCTCGCGTTCCCGATCAGGAGTAATCATGTCTTTTAGTAATCTCTCGAATGATCAAAACGAAGATGGTTTAATGGCCGAGATCAACATGACTCCAATGGTGGATGTCATGTTGGTACTGCTGATTATTTTCATCATTACTTTGCCAGTGATTCAGCAGGCAGTCAAAGTAGAACTGCCCAAAGCAAACAGTGTGCGCAATGAAGTAAAGCCAGAATCTGTGCAATTAAGTATTGATGCCAAAGGGCAAATCTTTTGGAACAGCACCCCCATTGACATAGCCACCTTCAGTACTTATGCTGATAAAGCGGCTAAGAAAGATCCCCAACCCGAAATTAATTTACGGGCTGATAAATCTGTGCGCTACGATTCTGTTGCTCAAGTGCTAGCAGCCTCTCGGCGTGCTGGCCTCACAAAATTAGGATTTGTGACTGAACCAGATTAATTGGGTTTAGCTGTTTTACGCTCTGGCGCAGAAGTAATGGGATAGCTGCGCTCCCAATGGGAGATGAAGTTTTTATAGTACTGTTGCGCCAAAGGAGCGGAGCGCAACACAATCATATTCTCCGCATTACTCTTTTCTGCACTATTCGTAAAGTTGTAGCTCCCGGTCACCACAATATCGCCATCAATAATCATCACCTTATTGTGAAAGATGCGGTGGGCTTTATTACCGCGAAGTGCAACACCGCCCTTTAATAATATTGGGATCACATCAAAATTATTGGCTGCCGTTGGTCCATCCTGAATAACCTGTACCTCAACCCCACGTTTGGCGGCTCGGGCAAGTGCCTCTGCAATCTCTACATAGGTAAAACTGTAAGCCATTACTTGGATACTCTTCTTGGCGCCATCGAGATAACGAATCAAGCCCTTGGCTGCCCCAGCAGGTGGGCTAAAAAAGACTGAGAGCACTTCAGCTTTGATGGTGGCATCTGTCTTTGGCGCTTCTTTAGCAGCCTTTGTTGTTTCTGGATTGGCAACTGCCACTTGAACTATAAAACAGGTACTTAGCAGAAGAAGAATGGATTTTTTCATGATGCTTAATTCGCTCTAATAGCAATAGTGCAAGTCGCACTGAATTAGGTAAAAATGGCTAGGTTACTTATTTGTCAATTTTTTACAATTCTATGAATATTCGCACAATTAATAAACTTTGCATATTTACTCTATCGCTATTGGCATTCCATGCGTATGGGCAATCTGCCAAATCAACCATCCCCACTGTTGAGATCAAAGGAGTTCTCTGGGATCAACATGAAATGACCATTGGGGAGGTCAAACGATTTGCCAGCGCTACTGGTTTTCAGAGCACTGCTGAGAAAGCAGGAGGCGGCACATCCTATGAGTTGGGATTTGTAAAAAAACCGGGGTGGACTTGGCGAACCCCCTATGGCGTCCCTGCGGGAGACAATGAGCCGGCCGTTCACCTTAATGCATTTGAAGCCCAAGCCATTTGCCAGTATTTTGGCAAACGCCTACCAAGCGATAAAGAGTGGGTTGAAGCGGCTTATTTAGAGCAACGTCCTTCACCACCTTCGGGCTTTACGAAGGGTCAACGCTACCCCTATCCCAACGGCCATAATTCCAAAGGGTCACACTGCCTCAGTAGCGCTTGTGGCAACTTCAAGGGACTGGCTCCGGCTGGGAGTCTAACCCGAGGCGAAGGTCATGTGGCGGCTGGCACCACCCAAGCTGGAGTAAACGGCCTATTAGATATGGGGGGCAATGTCTGGGAATGGACCTCTACTAAGACTAGTGGTCAACGTATCACAAGGGGGGCTTCCTGGTGGTATGGGCCAGACCAGCAACTAGAGAGCAATGTCGCCACCAAACCGGAAGATACGGTGGTTGTCTACATTGGTTTACGTTGCGTTCGCGATCAATAACTGGTGCCCGAGGCCGGAATCGAACCGGCACGCCCCTTGCGGAAAGCGACAGATTTTAAATCTGTTGTGTCTACCGATTTCACCACTCGGGCAAACGCAA
>Ga0255078_1000519_pt1 | contig 10827 bp, 9 predicted proteins | sample Colum_Atlam_RepA_FD_188462 | JGI IMG/M metagenome (GOLD analysis project Ga0255078, IMG submission 188462) | Freshwater microbial communities from Columbia River, Oregon, United States - Colum_Atlam_RepA_8h | ecosystem: Environmental > Aquatic > Freshwater > River | place: USA: Oregon | collected... | reverse complement strand
GCTTCAGCAAGAGTCTTGACGACGCGATCAATAACCTGCTGCTCAGTCATTCCTTGAAGCTGATACTCCACCATATCCATTGCAGTCAACACCATTTCTTGCGTTTTACCATTCTTGATCACACGAACGGTAAGATTGCCAGTATTTGGATCATTCATCGTTTCCACTTGAACATCATTTTTCGGTACGACTGGAGCAGTTGCCTCCGCATCAACCTTCGTGTACAGATCCAAGAACGCAGTCTTGGTATCAGTATCGAATCGGTTCAAGCACATCTCGATTGCCTTCAAACGATTGTTGAAGATAGAGAATGCCTTGCTGATATGAACAAGACGACGAGTTGAGATAACTTCATCAACCGCACCATCCGAGAAACTCTTGCGGATGACTTCAGCCCACGTGATAAGACGGTCAATGAACGTCGTGTCAGTGATACCAAGAACAGCGAAATTCTTCTCAAGAATCTTGCGCTCAGTAGCAGCAGGAGGATATTCCTGCTCGACCGTGATGGCGAAACGCTCGAGGAATGCTTCGTTGAGCAAGTTTGTACCGATGAACCGACCATCGTCGCTGCCCTTGCCCTTCGTGTTCGCAGTTGCAATCACGTTGAAGCCAGCAGCAGGGTGGACAACTTCACCAGTCTTTTTGTCAAAGTATGGCTTGCCTTCAAGAATCGGCTGCAAGCACAGAATGTCTTCCGTGCCGAGATCGCACTCGTCAAGCAAGAGCACAGCACCACGACGCATCGCTGTAATCACTGGACCTTCACGACGGATGGTATTGCCATCAACCAATTCATAGGAACCAATCAGATCAGACTCATCGGTGCGCTTCGTGATATTGACGCGAATCAACTCACGCTTCAACGCAGCACAAACCTGCTCAATCATGAATGTCTTGCCGTTACCTGACAAGCCAGTGATGTAGATAGGGTAGAAGATGCGAGACTTGATAATGTCGCGCATGTCGTTGTAGAATCCGAACGGCACATACGTTTCGTTGCGATCAGGCACAAATGACTCAGTGACATTTTGCGCACGACGGCTGGCAATGTTCACAACTTGCGCAACCATCGCAGCCGCAGCAACAGGGACTTCAGCAGTCTGCTTCGGAGCAGCGATCGCACTGGCAGCACTCGGTACGATGCTGAATTGACCACGAGCAACCTTGCGCTCACGCAGAATAAAATACGGAAAGAATTCAACGTTGTTTTTCTTGTTTTCGCAGAAGGCATTCAGTTCCTTCAACGAGATAGTATCCTTGTCGAAGTGCGCATGCAATCGCTCAAGAATCTCAATCCGAGCCGCATTATCATAATTAGACTTTCTCACATCAGACTCCATTATCAATCTATAGAACTATTATCGCTGAAAAACACACAGGAAACAACAGTAAAAACTCTAATAAAATCAACAACTTACGCAACCGCCAATTCTTCGGCGAGTTTCGTGAGCAGGAGGCGATTACTCTTCTTGCTACCCACAGTCTTGGAGAATTCGCGAGCCATCTTGTTCTTGTTCATATCGCTGGTGATCTCAAGTTTGTCATCAACGATGTTACTGTTCGGAAGAGCAACATAGAAATACTTGTCATAACCAAGACGATCAACAACAAAGTAATTGTGCTCGCGGAAAGTTTTCTTGGCAGCATCTTGTTCAACATGAGACTTATCAGCAACAAAATGCTTCATGTCACGCTGAATGCCTTTCTTGTTGCCAACATAGAAACCAATATGCTTACAACCAGTCACATCGGCAACCAACTCCGTGATGGCAGATTGCATATCATGGAAATTTGGCAACTTCACTTTCTTCTTGGTCTTTTTGTCAATCAGATACACAACAGACTTGCGACGATCGTCATAGAAACCAGAGTCGCTGCTCATCGGAGGATATGAAAGATGATTGCCACCGTCACCGTCGGTGAGATATACAACGTTGCAAACATCCAACTGATGCTTGTTCTGGAATGCAGTAATGATTCCGCGAGAAGCAAGCAGAGTTTCGAGAAACGGAGTTCCATTCAAGCCAAAGCCAGATGAATCCCAACTGTATGACCAACCACCATGATCTTCATCCTGATTGGTTTGGGGATAATAGCCATATCCATAGCAACGACCATACTCATTGGCAACAACGCACATCGCATTGAACGCACGACGATACTGGACAGGCGACAACGAAGAACCAATCAGATGCTTGAGATGAAACCAACTGCTGCTCATCGTCATGTCAACAGCACGATTAGACACGAAACGATCTTTGTTCACCATCTCGCGCAACTTCTTGTTGCCATAACAATCGTCGCTGAAACCATAAACTTCAAACGGGACTTTGGCAAGTTTACAGAACGACGCAAGCACAAGCATCTGCTCAATCGTGTTGCGAAGAATATCGCCCATCGAACCAGACATGTCAACAAACATGACAAAGCCATGATTCTTGCCCTTCGGTACGACAGTGATCTTGCGGAACAAGTCATTGCTGAAACGATACTTGTGCAGCACATTCATGTTCAACTCACCAGTTCGAGCAGTCTGCGTTCGAGCATACTCGCTGGCTTTCTTGCGCATCTCGAATTCCTTCAAGATATGCATGATGACTTTCTTGTTGTTGGTGTTAAACTTGCGCACACACTTCTGCACAACAGTGTCGTATGAGATACCGTGTTTGCCATAAGTGCGAGTCGGATCAGCAACTTGCTCGCGGAAGAATTTCTCAAGATCACTCACAACTTCCGTGTTCGGAAGAATAATATTCTCAAGAACAGCATCAGGCAATTCATACATGAAGATTTTGCCAGTCTCGTTGACCAATTCCTGCTCGCGCTGGCGGAAATTGCGGTCAGTTACAGACTGCGGTTCACCGTCATCTTCTTGTTCTTCTTCAGCGCCTTCGCCAGGACTGTATTGATCGCTGCTAGCATCGTCTTCGTCTTCAGACTCAGTTTGATCCTGCGAATCTTCAGCGTCAGTGCCGTCTGATTCTTCGTCTAGGTCAGAGTCATCGTTGCCGTCGATGTCGTCTTCATAGTCAGAATTGTCATCGATGTCATCGAACTCGCCAGAATCTTCTTGAGTCTCTTGACGCTCATTGCGCATCTGCTCTTGAAGGTCTTGCTGATTCTGAACCTTATTTTGTTCATTCTGCTTCGTGTAATCATACACACGTCGAGCAATATCAACAACTTGATCCCATGTTTCAACAGCCTCAACTTCGCGAACAATCTCGCGCTCAAAGTCATTGAATTCAACAATGACATGTGAACCCATCTTGAAGCGCAGGTTGATGCGGTCAATTAGATTGAGCGTGTTGAGGTCTTCGAGTTTCTTGATGCCGAAGAAATCGCGCTCATACAATGACGCATATGCACGCGCAAAAGACTTGGAAAGTCCAGGGAATTTGCGCTTGACCAGTTTCTCAATGCGCGCATCTTCGATGACGTTCAAGAAATCTTTGAATTTCTTTTCAGTTGCAGCAACTTCATTATGCCAGCCCTGCTGCGGAGTGTTCAGAGCATGACCAACTTCGTGACCAGTCAGCAAGTCATACAAGTCGCCATCCATGTCCTTCCAGACAGGCAGCACCATCGTACGATTCTTGAGGTCGAAGTATGCGGTCTTGACATTTTGGTGCGAGACCGTGATATTCTCGCTCGCCAAGAGTTTGGCGAGGATAGACTTGGAAGCCTGGATATTCATATTCATAGAACCATTATAGAATAAAAGTTCCTGGAATACAACAGAAAAAACTCTAATAAAATCAATAACTTACGTCAACCCACTCTATAGACGAATTTCTCGGGCGTTTTTTCCACTGACTCTTGTGGTCCCAGCATAGAAGAATCAAGAATTCTAACTTCTGGTTCTTGTTTCTTCAATTGCAGACCAGAAGACTGCTCTATCAGATGTTCTCGTTCTTGCGCAACCTTCTCAGAAATTCGATTCATTTTCTTCACATTAGACTTCACTTTCTTTTTCGCAATGTCTAACTTAATTCTGCTCACTCTATCAGTATACACTATACCATCCAAATGGTCAAGTTCATGTTGTAAACACACTGCGGTGAGTCCTGTTAATTCTTGCTCAACAAACTGACCACCGATTGCTTGAAATCTCACCTTAACAGTTTTATATCTTGGAATCTTCAAGAATAATCCAGGATAACTTAAACATCCTTCGCTGAATTGAGTATTCAATTCTTCAGAGCGTTCTATAATTTCTGGATTGAACATTGTCCAAATTTCTTTGCCCATGTTCAACGCACAAACTCTAACATCCAAACCAACTTGATTGGCTGACAAGCCAAGACCTTGCAATCTTTCTAGACTCTCAGCCATAGAGAATGCAATGTATGCTGCTTTATCTTTTGATTTTTCGTCATCGAAAACATATGGCTTTGTTGGCTGTCTCAAAATAGGATCATAAAAATCTACAAGTTTGTAAACTTCATAATCAACTAGATTGCCGTTGTATAACTTTACATTCTTTGACATGATTACACCACCTGCGAGAAGTTCTTAACCTTCGCGAATCGTATTGTATGTTTAAACTTATCAACCATTTGATCAGTCTTGTGTGTGATAACAAAAATATTTGCATCATCATTCATCATATATATCAACTTCATAAATTCTTCAGTACCATTAATGTCAAGAGAACCGTCAACAACAGTGCTAGATCAATACGTTTCTTTTCACCCTCTGAGAAGTTTTCATAACTGAAATCATCTCGGTGACGAGACTTGATGGTCTCCTTGAACTCCTCGTCAATGTTGAAGTTGACAAAGAAGTCCATCGCAGCCAAATACTTATTTACCAGTTTGTTTATGACTGGAACGTACTGCTTAATGATTTTCGACTTAATCCCGCCATCTTTAAGCAACTGCGCGACAATATCGTAGTTTTGTGTTTGTTCAGATACTTCTTTTCGTTTATCATTAAATCCTTGCAATGCATTGAGTAATGTTTTGCTTTGCGCCTTAAACTCATCGCTCATGGCTGGTTTATTTTCTATCTCGGCAATTTCATCCTCAAGTTTCTTAACATACTTTCGAATCTGGCTACGAGAAGTATTAATGCGGACAAGATCTTGTTCAAGAGTCTGAAGTTGCTTTTGCGTTGCTTTAATGTTATTGATTCGACGTAGAACGGCATCACTCTCTTCCTTTAGTTTTGTTAGACCTTCAGTTAGTTCTGTAATTTTACTGTTGCATGTGTGTACTTTTTCTTCTTTGTTATTGATAGCCTGATCGCAGGTTGGACAAGTCGAATTTACAGAATAGAACTCGATGTCTTTCTCGAGTTTCTGAATATTCCCTTCGATCTTGGCTTCAAGGTTGTTTAGTTTTTGAAACTTCTTTGTTGTTGAATCTTCATCAGTTGTTTCGTTTACTAGGTTGTCAATTTCAACTTCTTTTGATGTTGCATCGTTTTCAAGTTGCGAGAGTGATGCCGTATTCTCTACTACTTCTTGTTTCTTTGCATCTACTAGTTCTTTGGTATTCTTTTTGAGTTCGTCTAGATGTTTCTTGTGTAATTCGATTTTATCTTTTGTGTTATCAATCTGAATCTTGAGTTGCGCGGCTTCATCTTTAAGTGCGTGTATTTTACTTTTTACAATCACATTCATGGAACTAAAAATCTGGATATCAAGCAGATCTTCAATCACTGTTCTACGGTCCGCCGCTGACAACTGCATGAATGGAGTAAAGTTTGTTGATCCAAGAATGACAATCTGTGTGAATGATTTGTAGTTCATCTTCAGAATCAATTTTTCCAAATGATCCTGATAATCTTTTGCTTTGGCGTCTTGGTTTAATAAACTACCATCAACATAGATCTCAAAGACATTTGGCTTGATACCACGAATGACTTTATATTCTTTCTTGTTGATAGAAAACTCAACCTCAACAACGCATTCTTTTTCGTTGACTGAGTTAACAAGTTGAGGTTTGTTAATATTGCGGAATGGTTTACCGAATAATGAGAATGTGATGGCGTCAAGAAATGTTGACTTACCCGCACCATTCTCACCGACAATCAATGTCGTTGCATTTTCATTCAAAGGAATTTCAGTAAAGATATTTCCAGTTGATAGAAAATTTTTGTATCTTACTTTCTTAAAAAGAATCACGTTGTCTCCATAGACAATGCTTCATTGTACACATCACGCAGAACAGTTTTAATCTTATCTGATTCCACAGGTAAAGACAAGCCATCAACATACTTATTCAGGATTGTCATTGTGTCTTCTGCTTGATCGATATCAACCTCAACATTATCTGTGATCTCAGAAAAGTCTTCAACAACAGACACTTCGAGAGGATTTACCTTTGCGATTGAATCTAACAGAGTGTCAAACAAGAAAGTGTTATTGCGTTTCTCAACAACAATCTTCACAAACTTGTTATTTAAATTTGCATAATCGGCATTGACAATATCATTATAGAACAATTCATCATCGTTGTACTTAATCTTATGGAACATCTTCTCGGGATTTGGAATGAAAGTCAGTTCACGAGTTTCAGTATCAAAAATATGAAACCCACGCTCATCATTATAATCAGCCCAAGTCATTTCGCCAGGAGTGCCAACGTATACAATACTGCCGCTGTTGCTCTTGTGATGGAAGTGACCAGAAAGAACAAGATCGTATTTGTTTAGAATGCTTGGATCCATACCTTCATGACAGACATTGCCACGATCCATCTCAAAGCCAGCAAGTTCAAAGTGACCAAAGCAAACTTGATTCTGGCTGCGCTTAATGAAGTCCATGATCTCAAGTTCATTATCTTTGCAGATCCATGGAATAATATCAACACCATCCCAAGCAGTTGGCTCATCATAAAGTTTGACATGATGAGCATAATCCCGCAAGAGCAAGTCTGGCGAGTTTACTTCGAGGGTATTCTTAAAGAAGATATCGTGATTGCCAAGTAATACATGGCATTGAATATCATGCTTTACAAGTTGATCAAAAAAATAATTACGGCAAAGAGCAAGAGACTGAAAAGAGATATACTTCCGACGATCAAATAAGTCACCCAGTTGAAATACGGTCCTAATTCCATGGTCCACCAAATACGGAAAAAATGTATTTAGATAGAAGTCTTTATAATGATTGTGGAACGCAATAGAGTCACCGCGCATTCCAAAATGGGTATCACCCAGGATTGCTATCTTCATCTACAAATTTCTCCAGCCCAACTTTCTTGGCTTTCTTATTCTTTCTTGAATTCTCGTAGTTTACGATAAATTCAGAAATATTATCATACAACTCAAATTGTCTGAATGTTCCATCTTCCGTTTCATTCAGTTCAAATTCATCAAGAATGCCAGCAGTCTCAGTCGCCTTGTACTTAACGTATAACTGCTTCTTTTCCTTTTGAATGCGGCGTAAGAATGCATAATATACTATTTGAGTGAAATAGGCAAATGGATTGCTTGATTTCGCTGGATCAAAATTGTCAACGTACATTACGCAGTTTTCAATTGCGTCAGCGACCATTTCGTCTCTAAAGGTATACGACAAGAAGTTTGGCTTGTGAGAAAGATTCTCAGCGATCTTCATGAAGCATTCAGCAACATAGCGAGGAATCTGAGGCTTTGGGTTGCCTTGTCTCTTTGCTTTTCGAATTGCTGTGCGATATGCAGTCATTTCCTTGAGGAAATCCTTGTTATTAATATAGTGATTCTTTGCCATAATTAGTGTACTGGTTTGTCTTTCTTTGATTGTAATGCTTCCATAATGGAAACGACTTTGTCAACATTTTCTTGAGTTTTATCGAACCCTTTAGCCTTTTTCTTTTCTGGCGATTTTAGTTTAGTTTCATTGTTATAGAAATAATCGGCGACGTATTCGTATTGCTCAACGAAGTCTTCTTTTACTGGAGTTGCAAATAATACTTCTTCAGTGTAGAATTCAACTTCTCTAATTTTAATTACAGATTGAGGAAGATATTCTTGCATTGCTAAAATCTGACGACCTTCATCGAAAAGAGTTTCAATTTCAATTCGCAGTGGAAGTTCTACAACAATATATCCTTCTTCATAAGTCACATATCCAATGAGGTCATCTGGGATTGATCGTAAGCGAACAAATTTAAGTTCGCCTCTAGGTTTATATTCTACTGGATCTTCTGACATTAATTTATCCTTACGTTATTCGTTGTGAAAGGAAATTTTTCTTCGCTGTAGATCTTCACTCGTTCCTCATAGTGTTTCAATGTGAAGTTTGTATAGGGACCATAACGCAAATCATCAGCGATATCGTAAAGTGTAGCAGCGTCTTTGTTTTCACCCAAACGCAGTACACGACCAATGGATTGAAGAGCGCGAATTTTACTCTTGGTTGGAGAGGAGAAGATAATATTATGTAGGTTACGGATATTCACACCTGTTGAAAATGTACCATAACTTGCCACAATGATCGCATCAGTTTCCTGTTCAGTGATATGTCTCACTGCTTCGCGATCTTCAGCCTCAACCCCACCATGAATAAAAAAGACTTTGCGATTGCCAGCCCTCTCTTGTATCCACTCGAATAATAGTTTACCGTGTTTTTCGACATAAGTAAATAAAACTAGTGTATTTCCATTAAGGTTAAGAGCAAGATCAGTAATGAATTTGTTTCTACCTTCATGTTGTGTCAGAAAGTTCATCTCATCAGGATAAGTAAATCCTTTGACAGTCTTACATACAATCTCAGGATACTTCAGCACAATACACTTGATACTAAAGTTAGCCAACTGCTTGCGTTCAATGAGTTCTTTTGTTGAGATAACTTTAAATGTTGGACCAAACAAACCCTCAAGAACTAACTTGTTTATCTTACTATCATCAAGTGTTCCTGTTGTGCCAATACGCACATCGCAATTGATTAATTTAGTCATGATGCTTGTCAGCGACTTGGCTTTGAAGGTATGTGCTTCGTCACCGATAATAAAATCAAACTGCGTGAAGTATTTCTTTGGCATGTCGTAGATACTTTGCCAAGTAGAGATAATCAAGTCAGTATCTGGTATTTTACTTTCGCCGCCAAATATCTTTTGGCAATATTTGTCTACATCCCAGCCATTGTTGCTGGAATAGTTTTTAAAGTCAGAATGCATCTGAGTGACGAGATTAATCGTAGGAACAATCAACAATCCGCGCTTCTTACCACTATTCAACAAGTGGCGAATCATCATATAGATGATTAGCGATTTTCCTGACGCTGTAGGTGAAATGAGTATAGTTCTCTTCTTCGTAAGTCCGACGCTAGAAGCGAGCAACTGATAATCTCTCGGCTCCATTGGAAGTGATAGAGCAGTTGCAAGATTTTTTGTGTCAATCGGGTGAACGTCTTTTTCTTCATCGAGGTATTCAAAGCCATAATTGCTATCCTTGCAAAACTTTTTGATATACGGAACAAGACCAACATAGATCTGTTTGGTGTTTGTATTTAACAGACGAATCTTACCATCCCAGTATTTGTTTCGAAAGGCTGGTGAAAATTGATATCCTGGAGTTGTGAATGTAAAGAAATCAGACATCTCTCGAATGATGCCATCGTCAGCATGAACCTGAACATAAACATTACTGACTTTTTCAACCACAACGTGTTCAATCATCGAGCACCTTGGATAAACTTCTCCCAACCCATGTACTCTTTCAATTGCCATGTGCGATTGTTAAGTTCTTTCATGACATTGGTGCAAAAGTTTGCAGACTCTTCGTGATATGCTTTCTTGCGTTTGAGTTTGTTTAGATCATCATCGCCATCAAGATAAACTTGCATATCTGATTTAAGAGTGAATCGAAATGGCTCCCAACCAAGTTTATCCAATTCATCTTGGTCTAACTTGCCACTGTAGTACATCCACTTGAGTTTCTTTAATTTGTCAAACTCAAGTGATGCTCGTTTGGCTGCAAGATTGTGCAGTGACAAGTATTTGTTATACTTGTTGTGAATCAATGGAATACGCAAGATCTCTTTGCCAGGTTCCGTAGTGTCTACTTCGGAATCCTTTTCCCATTGCTGCATTAATTCTTCGAGAGGAGGTGTTTCTATCTTCATGACAATATCATATAACAATCAATTCAAAAAAACAAACTATTGTATAGTTGTTATTGCTCAAATTAACCAGTATACTACCTATGTCTGGTTTCGGCGGGATACTTTAAGTCTCTATATTCTCTCATAGTTATAATAAGAGAATCTAAACGTGGCGTCTGCCGTCATGATATTTTCTGCAGTGTCGCCAGTGCTAAATGTGATTGTTGAAAGACTTGTAGGAAACACATCAGCAAATTTAATTCTGAAACTTGGATTATTTTTGTTTGTGAAGAATGTCAATGACGCATCAGAATATACTGGTGGCTGTCTTGTAAGATTGCTTCTTGCAACGACTCCAGGTGATTGTCTTGATAAGTTCACATATTCTTCGAAGTTTGTTGGAAAGGTTAGTCCGCGAATCCAATCATGAATTTCAGTCCACGTTTCAAGATCTTCGTTGATCAAGAACGTTACATTGAATGTATCATAGATGAGTTTCTCTCCAGGATGATACAAATCAATAAATGGTGTTGGACGAACAATTTCTGTTAGTGATATTCCAGGAAAATTTGCAGATTGACAAAAATAAGTCAATCCGCGAAGACGCTCAAATGTAACTCTAAACTTTGTACTTTGCAATAAATTAATATTGCTTGGATTTCGGTTTAATGCAGTCATGCGCCATTTCCTTGGTGAATACAATTATTTATACAAAAAAAAAGAGGGGGCTTTGCAGCCCCCTCTCCAGTTTTTTACCTTATTGTTTTTATACAGTCGGTAATAACTATTAC
>Ga0255078_1000510_pt1 | contig 10901 bp, 9 predicted proteins | sample Colum_Atlam_RepA_FD_188462 | JGI IMG/M metagenome (GOLD analysis project Ga0255078, IMG submission 188462) | Freshwater microbial communities from Columbia River, Oregon, United States - Colum_Atlam_RepA_8h | ecosystem: Environmental > Aquatic > Freshwater > River | place: USA: Oregon | collected... | reverse complement strand
TTACAAAAGTTTATTGAAACAAAACTATGCAATGTTTCAAAAAGCGAAACAGAAATGTATTATAAAAATTTAATTAAGGATCTAACCGGCAATGGTTAATTTAGAAGAATACAAAACAGAAAACAACTTAAATTTGGTTATTGATATAGTGTCAATAAAATCTATCAATTTTATTGACACTGCTCCTTTATTGCACGTTAGTGATATTAAGTACGAGGAAGAAGCGTGTAGGTTTCGTGTATTAGAATTTTTTAATCTCGACGAGCCTGTTTCAAACGAAGTTTCAGATTTGTTCATTGAAGAAAACAAAATAATATCTAATATGAAAAATGTTGTTAGAGCAATGTACATGTCAATTGATTCAAATACAGTAATTCCAGAGCACATGGACGACGAGGATCCTAATTTTAGAATCATTAACGTTATACATTCGAGTTCAGCAGATATAGAAAAATGTGGAATGTTTATTAAAGATACAAAGCATAAAATGATAAACGGATCAATAATCGGACTTAACGCCAGCTTCGAGCCACACAGTGTTTGGAATTATACCGACGATCCATTAATTGTTGTAGTAATTATTATAAAGCAATGAATCCAATAATTGTTCTTTTAGAATTATGGTTTTTGTATGAAGACTATTATGACGACGATATGTTGCTCAACGCAACATACAATTTAGCAATGTCGGATATTAAACACGCAATAACAGAAAAAAATTCTAATACAATAATTGGAATAATGATTGCAGATGGATGGACATATAAACACAACGATAGATGGTATACATTCCTTGCAAAATTAGAAAACAGTGCAAAAAAACTTGGCATTAAAAAATTCTATCTAATGCCAGGACAGTGCCATGACTATCAAAAAGAACTTGACAAACGTAATTTAGATTTTGAGATATTAGAATTTCATTGGCCTGTGCAAGAAATAAAAAACAATTATACTAAAGAAAACAGGTTTAATAAAATACAACCGTGGAATTGCAATGCAAACAAGTTTATGTTTCTTGGCGGTGCACCTGCAAGAATAAAACGTATAGGATTGCTAAGTAAGTTATATGATGCAGGATTACTGAATAAAAATGCTGTATGGTCGTTTTACCCGCCGTGGAAAGAGGACGATATAGAATTTTGTAGAAATTTGTTAAGTCATTATAATGATACTGAATATGATAATTTTATTAAATTTGCAACGAATGAATTAGATTCTACTTATAACGAAACGCACTTTTATATAAAAATGTCAGGCAAAGAGCTAGCGGATACCGATGAGTTTAATAAAACTTGGTGGAAGAATGTTGGTTATATAGAAAACAAACATTTTCAAGATACATCAATAAGCATAGTCAATGACGGCCCGGGAGATGATTTAAGATTTGTAACAGAAAAAGTTTGGATACCAGTTGTTAATGATCATCCGTTTATTTTAGCAGATAGTCCTGCAAGATTTCAATATTGTAAAGATATTGGACTGCGAATGTTTGAAGATTATATGCTAATTAAAGATTATGGATATATCGAGGATAGCCATCATCAAATCGATGCAGTTGTAAAAAATGTAAAATACTTTTTAGAAAATGCACACAGATTTGAAAAAGATATCAAAAAAGATATAACACATAACAAAAAAGTATTTTGGAAACTTGCAGATCAAAACTTTAAGATATGCAACAATTTAGAAAAAAATACAGGGGCAACGGGTCTATATAAATACTTAACTAATACATATTTGGGTAATTATAATAGAATACCTAAGTTATCTGATATACCTGTACACAAGGATGAACAATGAAAAATTGGAATTATATAGACATCCCTAACTGGGAAATATTAAGAGATCAGATTATCGAATTTAAAAAAGTTGCACCAAGGCCTGAAGAAATAAGTGAATGTTGGCAATGCTACTTTCTTGAAACATTAAAAAAAGAACTACCCGATGTAGTTGAAGCATTTGCGTCACTCGGATTAACTCCTAGGCAAATGATTTTATTTGATAATGCTCCGAATGACATAAATGATAAAAATCATAAAACAAAAAATGCAATATTTGTGCATATAGATGCAAAAGATGACGAAATGCCCGAAACTGACTTTGATCCTACTAACGCAATAAATATCCCGTTAGTAAACTGTGAAAACTCTCACACACTTTTCTTTGAAATTACTCCAAATGACAGTAGACACCCTGACGATATTTATGTAGTATATGATGAGTTCTACAAGTGCGGTGGTTTATATTTAGATATTGTTAAAGAGATAGACAGATTTACTCTATATAAACCTGCAATTTTGCGTGTTAATATTCCGCATGGAGTATATAACCCTACTAATCAACTGAGAGAGGTTGCAACCTTTCGTTTTTACGAAGATACAGATCATTTACTAAAATAATGCTAAATGTATATCTATTTCAAGTAAATTATCAAGCCGGGTTAGGGAAGTATGTTAGTCAATGGTTGCCGTACAGTATTGCAACTGTTTGGGCCTCGGCAGAATCAAACGCCGAAATTAATGATAATTTTCAAGTAAAAGAAATAGTTTTTAAAAGAGAGCCAATTGATGCTGTAGTAAACAGACTAGAAAATCCTGATGTGTGTATGTTTTCAAATTATATTTGGAATGAAAATTACAATCAACTTATGGCCGAGCGTATTAAAGAATGTTATCCAAACTGTATAATAGTGTTTGGCGGGCCGCAAGTCAATGAAGACGGATACACATTTTTAAAAGAAAATCCGTTTGTTGATGCAGTTATCATAAACGAAGGCGAAATAAGTACACAAAGTTTTTTGCTTGATGTGCTAAACAATCGTTCTTTAGAAAAAGTTATACAAGATAACCCAGGAACAAAATGGGCAACTACTCTTGAAACAAACAGAGGATGCCCATTTAAATGTAGTTTTTGCGATTGGGGAAGTTTGACTCAAAGTAAAATTACTAAGTTTGACCTTAATAGAGTGCTACTTGAAATTGATTGGATAGCCGCCCACGGAATAGATTATATCTATATTGCTGATGCAAACTTTGGAGTTTTTTATGACAGAGACCGAGCAGTTATTGAACGATTGATTGAAAACAAAAATAAAGTAGGAAATCCTCAAAGCGTTAACATAACTTGGTATAAAAACAGTAGCGAACAAGTATTGGAACTTGCAATGATGCTACACAAAGCCAAATTAAACAGAGGGTTAACACTTAGCGTACAAAGCATGAATACTGCTACACTTGAAAATATTCAGCGAACAAACATGGAAACTAGTAATCTTGGCGAAATGTATTCTAAGTGCAACGATCATAACATTGAATTTTACACAGAATTTATTTTAGGATTGCCGTATGAAACAAAAGAAAGTTGGCGTAAAGGTATTTGCGATGCAGTTGAACTAGGTTGTCATAGTGCATTAGAAATATTTCCTACTGAAATTTTACGTAACAGCGATTTGGCAAAACAAATTAACGAACACAAAATGGAAATATTTCAGTTTGAAACTGTAGAACCGCGCCAGCTAACAGAAATTCCAGAACGTCATAATTTTGTAGTAAGCACAAAATATATGAGTAGAGATGACTTGCTCGATAGTTGGATGTGGGGCTGGTTAATAATAAATTTCCATGCTTACGGGTGGACACAGATTATTACAAGATTTGCTAATAAGCACCTTGGAATATCTATGTTAGATTTATATGAAGATTTTTTTGAGAATTGCATTAAGTCTGATGACTTTTTATGGAATTTATACAAAACGCAACGAAAAGAACTTGAAACATTCTTTTTTCACGATGCTAACGCTGCAAACATAATGCAGAATGACGATGTTGTAGTATACAGGCATCAAATGGAATGGCAGTACAATAGAAAACATGTTCAACAAAAAATTAATGTGTGGGCATTGGAATTATTAGGAAATCAAGTTAATTCTACAATACTTGAAAACTTATTAAACGTAAGCAATTCTTATACTGTAAATTACGAAAATATTAATGACATTGATTTAAATTTAAAATATAACATACCGGACTATGTATTAAAAACTGACATAAAATTACATAATATTGGATACAAATATATTGCAAAAAATCTAACAGAATGGGACAATTTAGAAGATTTTAAAGCAAAGTTAGCGTTAAGACACCGATATGGATTTAGTAAACGGATAATAATACAGCTTAATGATTAATACATACCTTTTTTATCCGCAATACCAAGATGGAAATCCACCATTTATTACTCAATGGTTACCTTATAGTGTTGCAGCAGTATGGGCGTATGTTGATCAATTTTCAGAGATAAAAGAAAACTTTAAATTAAAAGAAATAATATTTAAAAGAGAACCGATTGATACAGTTGTTTCTCGATTAGATAACCCTGGTGTATGTTTGTTTAGTAATTACTTATGGAACGAAAATTATAACTTATTATTAGCAAAACAAATTAAAAAAAGATACCCAAAATGTTTAATAGTTTTTGGTGGCCCAAATGTACACAACGATGGATATACATTTTTAAAAGAAAACTCACAAGTTGACTGTGCAGTTACAAACGAAGGTGAATATAATTTATATAATCTATTAATAGACCATTTAAATAATAAAGTAAAATCTGTATATAATTCAACTAAACGTGTAAATGCCGCAGAACTACCGTCGCCATATGTTGATAAGGATTACATGGATAACATTGTAAAAAACAATCCAGAATCAAAATGGGCAATGGTACTAGAAACAAACCGAGGATGCCCATTTAATTGTACGTTTTGTGACTGGGGAAGTTTGACTCAAAGTAAAATAAAACAGCAAAGCCTTGACCGTGTATTTAGAGAAATAGATTGGCTTTGTAAAAATAATGTTGAATATGTTTATATAGCTGATGCTAACTTTGGAATATTTTATGAACGTGATTTAGAAATAGTAAAGTATTTTTGCAAAAAAAAACTTGAAACTGGATATCCGTACATCATAAATGTCAACTGGTATAAAAATTCAAAAAAGAATATTTTACATTTAAGTAAATTGTTAAATGAAATCGGGTTAAACAGAGGTATTACATTAAGTGTTCAAAGCATGAACAAAAATACGCTCGAAGTAATCAAACGTAGTAATATGGAAATCTCTCAACTAGAAGAAATGTATCGTCTGTGCAACGAAAACAATTTAAGATTTTATACTGAATTTATTATCGGATTGCCAAATGAAACACTCACTAGTTGGAAAAACGGAATTTCTAGAGCAGTTGAGCTAGGGTGTCATACTGCGTTGGACATATATCCTTTAGAAATATTAAGAAATAGTGAATTATCTAAACATGTATCTGACTATAACATGGAAGTAGTTAAATTTGATAGTTTAACGCCTGATCAAGAATCTAATATAGTAGAATTTCACAAGTTTGTAATAAAAACAACACATATGAGTCAACAAGATTTTATTAGCGGATGGATGTGGGGCTGGGTAATTTATAATTTTCATCACTGTGCTTGGTTACAAGCTATACAAAGATTCTTATATAAAGATATCAAAATTGGTGCTAGAGAATTTTATGAAACTTTCCTAGAACAATGTGTATTAAAAAATGACTTTTTAAAAAATGAATATTATAAACATATGGAATATATAAAAGACATGTTCTATAGCAACAATTCTGAATTAAACAGGGGTGACGTACAGTATTGGGCAGAACAACATACATGGTATTATAATCGTGATTACATACATAACGTAATTTCTGAATGGCTTACTCAATATCTATTGGATATAGGTTATACAGATTTAATAATTAAAAATCTAATAAAATTTAACTCAAACTTTAATGTAGATAGAACTCAAAAACAAGAATACGTAATTGAATATAATTTTAATTTATATGATTTTATACAGTACAGTAATGTTCCATTAAAAAAGAAAAAGATACTGTATAAGTATTCAAACAACATTGATTGGGAATCTAACAACGAATTTGACCATTTAGTTTACAGACGTCAGCGACAGGGATTCTTAACTAAAAAAATTATACGTAAGACGGAATAAATCGTGTTTTGCCATTCACAGTAACTTCTATCCACTCTACAGGATTATTTGTGTTGGTCGGTATGTTTCCGGTGTTTCCTACAACATTCAAATCTTTAATAATAGTTTTAGTATGGCCATTCATGTCTGTGCTAATACCTGTAACTTTATCTCCGTTATTATTTACAAGGTATATTGTAAACTTACCAGGTATTATTCCGTCATTCAACGACTGAGTTACTGTGCCATTTGGATCTACTTCTGTTTCTAATAACACAGATGTTGCATAAGCACCTTCGACACCGTCGACAACTTGTCCTCCAAACACTAATCCTCCAAGTTTCTCTCCTGGTGTTACTGCATTAAAGTTTTTTCTTACCTTTACAATTGCAACACTACCTCCGCTATCCATGTCATCGGTTGTTGATATAAAAGTTATTGGATTTCTTCCTTCTTCCATGCTCCCGTTGACGTTTATTAAAAGCTCATTTGTTTCAATTGTTTTAGTTGAGATTTTTCTAATATTTGCTAAGCCTGCTGTTAAAATTTCAGCAGAAACATTAGTACTATTAACATCGCAAAGTACTATGCTGTTATGGCAATCTATCAACGTATCACTATAAGAAGATAGTATACTTCCTCCTTTTATGTCGATGTTTACTAATTCTCTATTTTTAATATTGAGTACAGGCTCTCCGTTGGTATCACATACATTGCCTTGTACCTGTGAGTAAACTATATGTTTTGTAGAATCGATCATCAGTTGGTTATTTACGTCATATATATTTCCGCCATATATATCTCCTCGTATTTCCCCAGCGTCGCCGTCTACTAACAATAACCCATCTTTTGAAAAAATGTTTCTAGAATATATGTCTACATTAGATATCTTTTTTTCACTATAATCAAAAATAACTTGTTTATCAGCATCGTACACACTGCCGATAAAGTTACCAAAAAATTCTTTTGTATCACTGTCAACTACAACAGAACTTAATTTATCTACAAGTTGTCCTTGAAAGGTTCCTTTGAATAAATGCAATTCAGGATCAAATGCTATCTCACCGGATTTAGTAATAAGATTTCCGGAGATAAATGTTGCAGTTACTTCACCGGTTTCGGCATCTACTATAGTTTCGTTGTGTATATTTACTACGTTGCCGTGCAAATCACCATGCAACGTTTTGTTGTTTGAATCTACAATTATTTCGTTGAACGGTGTGAAAACATTGCCATAATAAGATTTATTCAAGTTATCAAGAACAATTGAATTATTTTGATCTACAATACTTCCACCGAACGTTTCTTTTTCTATGTCTAATAATACTGTTCCATAGTTTGTGACTACATTAGCAGTTAGCTGACCCGACCAGGAATCAAGGATAATACTACTATCACTTCCGACAATGTTAATTCTATAATTGTTACCTTCAAACAGTTCCATGATATCTCCTACATCTCTATTTATGAGGTAAGTACTTGACAATTAACAATATTTGTATATAATAACAACATGTATGACATAATCTTTATTCAAACAAATCCAACTAATGAGTTGTGGAATAGTTTAAAAACTAGATTTCCGACTGCAAAAAAAGCAAAAACATTTGATGATGCAAGAAAAGTATCATTAACTGACTTTTTTTGGATTGTGTGGGATGACTTAGTTGTTGCTAACAATTTTGAATTTGATTATATTCCAGACACGTGGAGTAAAGATTATGTGCATGTATTTTTAAATGGAGACTTGTACAACGGTATTGCTCTTGTTCCTAAACATGCAGCTATAACTCAAAAAGAAATCGAACACAGATTTTTTGTTAACAAAAAAGAAATAAACATAGTAGCAAGTACTCCGATTCCTTATGAATACTTTGAGATAGATTCGTATAACGAGTATCTTGATGCTTTGAACAATTCAAAGACAACATTGTTTTGGATGTCAAGTTCTAACATTAAAATAAACGAAGATTTTAATTTCAACAAAAACTATGATATAAATCAAACACACGCTTTTATACATAGAGTTGCAGGCAAAGATTTATACAATGGTTTATTTTTGTGTTCAAAAAACAATGTGTTGACGCAGAAAGAAGTTGAATACCGATTTCCTATAAAAAGACTAGAGTGGGACAGTGTAGCAAGCGGTCCTGCTGTATACGATCATTTTTATATAGACTCATACAGTGAATATCTAGAAGCTTTAGAAAAAAGTAAAACTGAACTTTTTTGGGCAGACTCGCACAATATTAAAAGTTCTATACCCGACATTTATTTTACACACGACAACGAGTTTGATAGAACTCACAATCATAACTTTTTGCATGTTGACGGAAAAAGGAACGGATTGTTTCTGTTGTCTAAACATACTCCTATTACAGCTAAAGAGATAGAACATCGATTCATTGTAAATGCCAAAGAATGGGACATTGTAGCAAGTGGCCCATGCCAATACGAAATTTTCTATCCTAAAGTTTATGAAGATTATCTTAACGCACTAAAAACTTCTAAGACAGAAATGTTTTGGATAGTGCCAGATTACATAACCACTACAGAAAGATTTAAGTTTGACACTTACTTTAGCTTTGATCAAACTTATGACAGAGAAATTAATCATACGTATCTAAATGGAAAGTATCACGACGGTGTTATACTGTGCAGTAAATATGCCCAATTTAGCAGACGAGAATTTGATTACAAGTTTATTGCAAACAAAAAAGAAGTTAACATAATTGTATCAACTCCAAAACCTTACGATATAGTTTTTATCAGTTATCAAGAACCTACTGCTGATGAATATTACAAGTATCTAACGGATAGATTTCCAAGAGCAAAACGTATTCATGGTGTAAAAGGAATTCATCAAGCACACATTGCGGCAGCAAAACTTTGCGAAACTGACATGTTTTGGATTGTTGACGGCGATGCACTAGTTGATCCTAACTTTAAATTTGATTATCAAGTGCCGCGGTGGGACAAAGAAACAGTGCATGTATGGCGATCAGTAAATCCAATCAACGATCTTGTATACGGATACGGTGGTATAAAACTATTTCCTACACAGCTAACTATAAATATGGATACGTCTCGCCCGGACATGACAACTAGTGTTAGCAGCAAGTTTAAGGCAGTGCAAGAAATATCAAATGTTACAGGATTTAATACTGACCCGTTTAATACCTGGAAGAGTGCATTTAGAGAATGTGTTAAGCTAAGTAGTAAAGTTATTGATCGACAAAAAAATAACGAAACTGAAGAAAGATTACGTATTTGGCAAACAGTAGGAAAATCTAGACCTTTTGGAGAATATGCAATACTAGGAGCAACAGCAGGTGCAGTATACGGTGAACAAAATAAAAACAACATTGATGCACTTAAAAAAATCAATGACTTTGAATGGTTAAAGGAACAGTTTGATGGAAATACATGAATTACTTGATAGATTTGAATTATTGTACCCTAGCGTGTCTGAATTGTCCGATTTACGCAGAGCGTATATTGATCAAGACCTTCGTAGTATTTTTAAACTTGTTAATTTTGAAGACTTAGCAGGATTAATTTTAGACAACAACAAATGGAAACTTGCTCCTCTCTTAAACAGATACGTAGATACCGAATTTGTAAATGCATTTAAAATATTACATGCAAATGAAATACCCTACGACAGTGATTGTTTTAGTAGAGGGCAATTGCATAGTAAACTATGGTTAGTCGACGAGTTAATAAAAACAAATGAAAATCTTGGAACTGTATTTTTGTGTGCAGGGTGGTACGGCACATTAGCAGTTATGTTGTTTGAATCTGGGTTAAAGATAGAAAAAATTCGCAGCTTTGATATTGATCCCGGTTGCGCACCCATAGCAGAAATTTTTAATAAGAAATGGGTAATGCAAGATTGGAAATTTAAAGCATCAACTGCAAACATACATAACATAGACTGGAAGTCACACACGTATGATACGTTGCGTTCAAATGGATCTGTATGTAGTTTAACAGATTATCCTGATACTATTATTAATACAAGTTGCGAACACATTGAAAATTTTGAAGAATGGTTTAAAAGTATACCCACTGGTAAGTTAATAGTTTTACAAAGCAACAATTATTTTGAAATCAAGGAACATGTAAATTCCAGCGCATCGCTAGAAGACTTTAGCAGTTACAGTGTTCGAAGGTGAAATCGATTTATTTAAATACAAAAGGTTTATGAAAATTGGATATAGATAAATTAACATTACGTCAACTTCAAACTGAAAGTGCTAGAGCATTAAGTACTGTTGAAGCTACAAACAATACCATATCACAGTTTAATAAACTCGCACATCACGACAGTCATCTGTGGTATAAAGCTGTAATAGAATGGTATGTAAAACAATACGGAGATTTGCCTAGCAAAATTGGACCTGGCAAGGATGTAAAATTATTGTTGAAAGAAATTTAATGAAATATTTAATAATCTCTAGTTCTCGGACAGGAAGTAATTATTTGTCACAAACTTTGCATTCATTTTTGCCAAAATCTGCACATTTATTTGGAGAACCTTTTCAGGAATTGACAAACAACGACAGCATGTTTAAAGTAATTAAAAACACTGAAAATGCAGTTATAAAAACGCATTTAAACCAGTTAGACAAGTTATCAAGCGAGCAGATTGATTATTTTTTGCATGGAAATTGGTATATAATTTTGTTACTAAGAAAAAATCTCTTTGATTGTGCATTTAGTGCAGTTGTAGCAGATGCACTTGATAACCACAATGATAAAAAATATTTTACGACAACGTTAAAGATAAAATCCAACACGTTTCGTGAAATGCTAGATTTTAAAATTGAATATTGGGAAAAGTTTGCAGAATTAAAACAAAAAAACTTGCACAATAAGATTGTATAT
>Ga0255078_1000501_pt1 | contig 10967 bp, 17 predicted proteins | sample Colum_Atlam_RepA_FD_188462 | JGI IMG/M metagenome (GOLD analysis project Ga0255078, IMG submission 188462) | Freshwater microbial communities from Columbia River, Oregon, United States - Colum_Atlam_RepA_8h | ecosystem: Environmental > Aquatic > Freshwater > River | place: USA: Oregon... | reverse complement strand
ACAAGTAAATCAAATTAAATTAGCACTTACTGACGTTCTAGAACTTTTGCCCCCAGATGATGAAGGTGAACCAAGCCTGTATTGGTGTAAAGGCTATTAACCCCCCACGGGGCGGTCAGATTGTTTTTCCATTTTTCACAATCTGAGCGTATAATAGATATGAGCAGACATTCAGCAACAACAAAAGATGGATTGGAAATGATAATTGGTTACGACAGACCACTTAGTGAGTATTTCATTCAGGTGTACGACGAAAACGATGAATTGATTTCCGACTGGTCATCGTCAGGTAATTCGATGATTAAGAATCATCCGCCTATGTCTAACAGCAAGATGCTCTCAATGATTGAGCAAATCATGAGCGATGAAAGTCAGAAGCTACTGGCTCCGCAGATTAGGTTGCTCGCCTTGGATTTGCCTTTCTGAGATTGTGTGGAAAGGGAAAAGGGGCACTTTTTTAAAAAGTGCTTTTAATTTTTTTTCCTATATAGAGCATAGGGGGTACTTTGTGTGGTGAAAAGGGAACCCATAACCCCCCCTGATTTTTCAAACCCGCTCACATTTATCGACAGAGGCATAGGGGGGTGGGGTAAAAATAACACCCGGTACTATTTTCAGTCATGTATAGGTGTTTTTTTATTTGATAATAAGTCCTTAGCTGCCGTTGTGATTGCATCGTTATAAAAACTCTTATGCTCTAAGCGGTGGCATATTGCACAAAGCATTATACATTTAGGTAATTCGTTTAAAATTATGCCAAATGAATAGTTTTTAATTTTGCTAAATTCAAATGTCTTTTCAACGCCATCGGAGTGGTGGAAATCTAAGCAAATATATTCTGACATGTCCTTAGGTTTCCACCCACACAATTCACATTTCCCGCCTTTATTCTCGACAGCAAAATGTCTATAGCCTAATGTTTTTATTTTAGTTACGCATTTTGGGCAAAAAATTCCATTTCTTGATTTTGTGAATATTTTATCACATCCAGGACACAATCTTTCTGTATAAACATAGATTCTTGAATTTTTAAATATTTGTTTTCTTTTGTTAACATCTTGATTGTATTTATTTAATATCTTTCTATATTTTGATTCACTCTCATACATATATTCTATCAATTCTTTATCATAATTATTTAGTTTTATAGGAACGCAATTGAAGCAATTAACTCTGCCTCTATAATCAAACCTTTTTCCTTTAAACTTAAATCGCTTACAGAATTCGAAGTTGCAAATTTTACATTTAGCCATAATACTATTATACAAAATTAAAATATTAACACCCTTTATTTTTAGTGACACCCCCCCTGGGGGGGGTAAAAAAACGGGGGTGTGGTTTGCAGAAAGGGTATAGGCTAGAATTTTATTATGATATTTTTAAAAACAACCTAAAAAAATAATTTTGGGTAGGCACAGGGGGAGGGTAAAAATAACACCCCCGTCTTCTCAGATTGTGTATAAGGTGGATTTTTAATCGTATATATTTTATGCTTTACAATTTGATTGTTTTTTTAACAGTTTTTGAAAACACTATGTTTTTTTTCGCTTTAACATACAAAAAATTTTTTGTGCTTGCGAAATCAGTTAAATATCAAATTTCTCTTGATAAAGCAGAGAATAAATATTTTGAGCAACTTGAAATAGAATCCTTAGCACTTGCTGTGCTTTATGTGCTATGTTTACTTTATGGAGCTCACATAATTTAAAATTATAGAACATTGTCATGTTTTTATCGTATAATAATATTGCGGGATAGAGCAATGGTAGCTTGTCTGGCTCATTGAGTGCCTTAAGAGACATTGAATAACCAGGAGGTTGGGGGTTCGAGTCCCTCTCCCGCTCCACATGCTCCGATAGTCTAGTGGTTAGGACATCGCTCTTTCAAGGCAAAGACACGGGTTCAATTCCCGTTCGGAGTAGAAAAACAAACACACACAATCTGGAATGAATATGTATCTACCTCTTCTTGCCTTTTCCCTTATCACACAATCTTCATTAGATGATGCACAATGCAAAAAAGCTCTCAATGAAATTTTGCCCACTATGCGAACAACCAATGCCATGAGCTTTAGACTAGAGGGTGAAAATGAATACAAAGGCTTTTTCACAAAATACTCTGGTAGCTTTAAATGGTTCAAGAATGAATCTGTAATCAAATCCGAGCTGAAGCTTTCAAGAGACAATACAAATCTTCAAAGAATAGTGGCTGATGGAAAGAAAGCATGGGCACACAATCTGCAAAGAAATGAATACACTGTGGCCCGATATTCTCTAGAGCTTTCTGTAGGAGAAGACTACATGAAAAGATATATTAGCGGTGTTAAGTATCCTGTGCTTGGCATGGGCCAGCATTTAATGACCTTGGCAGACCAAGTGGGCTTTGTATCACCTTCACTGAAAGATTGGATTGGCGGCATCTCATGGCAAGGAAAAATAGAAATAGATAAAAACAATTCTTTGAGAATTGTGAAGAGAATTTATCAAACTGTGGCTGATTATCGTTATGTGATGTGGGAGCTTGAATCGTTTGATGAGGGTGTGACATTTAGTTTCTCAAGCATCAAGATTTATAACAAAAGCTTTGATGGCTCTACCGCCACTACCTATCTTTATTTGGACGATTGTGTGGGTGTGGATTATTCAGGATTTAAATTTGTGCCTCCATCTGGCAGTAAAGTATTATGGATTAAAGATTGAGAAGGAAGATTTTCGCTCGATTTTTAAATTGTAAATATGAACAAAAATCTACTTAAACAAATAGCATCTGTTGCCACAGAACTAGATGTAAAAGGTTTCACTAAAGAAGCTAAATCTTTAGATTTGATTCTTTTGAAACTTGCTCAATCACCTGTTGCCGCACCTGGCTCAGATGATGATGGTGGTTATAATGGTGTAAAAGAAGTAATTGAATTTTTGGAAAGAATGGGTGAATCAAATTACAATATTCAAAAAGTAAAAGAAGGTCTTAATTTTATTAATGAAGAGCCATATGTACATAATTATAAAATTCATTTAATGGGACAAAAGTTTGATAATTCTCACGATTTCTACAATTTTCTAGCAGACGAATATCTCAAACGTAAAAAAGAAAAATATAAAGAAACTGACATTACTGAAGAAGGATTTGATAATCCCATTCGTGGATTATTTTGGTTATGACATTTGGGAAGGATACGACATTTTAAAATCATAAAGAGGAAAAAACAATGAATAAAAATCTACTTAAACGAATCGCCGCTGTTGCCACAGAACTCGACCAATCTGGTTTCACTAAAGAAGCTAAATCTTTAGATTTGATTCTTCTAAAACTTGCTCAATCACCTGTTGCCGCACCTGGCTCAGATGATGATGGAAATGATGATATTGAATTTCAATCAGCTGATGAAAATGCATTCAGCCTCGAAAAATGGAGCAAAATTAAAGAAATATTGAAATCAATTTACGAATCTATCAGAAGTGTTTCATACATGAAAGAAAGAAGTTTTTTTGAAAAAGTGTATGCATACCTTTCTAATAATAAAGGATATTCAGGACAATATTTAGAGCGGTGTATGAGGCATTTGCAGAAATTTCAAGAATTGCTCATTGACACTGAAATGATTTTATCAAAAATGAACACTGAAAATGAAGAAGCTTTCATTGAAGATTTTAACAAATTGTTTCAAACTTGGAAAGTGGGCATTAGAGAAGTGTATGAAGATGGAAAACCAGAATTTTTAATTACTAACAAGCCAGAACAAGATGAGAAAAAAATGCAAATATCAAGTAAGTTACAAGATATTATTGATATAATTGGTTGGGACAATGTACGCTTATTGCCTTGGGAAGAAAACCCAGCTCTACAAGATGAATATTTTTTCAAATGATAATTGAATGGAAAACGATTCACCACCTGAATTAATTAAGTCTTTATTATTTCTCAAAGAAATAGTTGAGAAGGAATATAAAGACAAAGTGGTAATTTGGAAACTAGACGATAAATATTCTGAAGCCGCCAAAGAATATTTGAACAAAACTAGAAACACAATCTTACTTGATTCTGAATTTTACACAAGAGCCAAGTTTGCTGGAGCTTGTATTGACCCTACAGATTGTGTTTCTTATTGTGTGGGTTATAATGGCAGGTATCCAGTAATTAGAGCATGAATTTGCATTGGAATGTTTATGGCGGCGGTATAGCCAATCAATTAATGTCAATTCAAGTGGGAATTATTTTATCATTTCTTTCAAAAAGAAAATTAATTCTATATCAAAACTATCCTTTAGCTTTCTCTAACAAAGGTTTATTTATTAACGATTTGTTTGATTTTAATTTTGATTTTGTTAAATCCGACATTAATACCACTTCTTGGTTCCCAGCAGATTTTTCCACGTGTTATTATCACCTTGATAAACCAAACGAAGATTTTATTTTTGGAAGAGAATGTGTAAATATATCTGATTATCAAGATAATGATATTGGTAGCTCCACAGCAAATACCTTAGGATATTATTCTTTTAAGATTTTTTTCAATGATTGTAAAAAAGAAGCTGTTCAATACTTAATGAACAATCTACTACCTAAAGAAAAATATCAATTTTTGGCCCGTAAAATTTCAGATGAGCTTGGTTGCAAAAACTCAATACATGTAAGAAGAGGAGATTTTTGTCAAATTGAGCATTTTGCAAATAATTACACTGCATCTTTTAACACACTAGAAAACACAATCTATAATAATTTTTATCATTATCCTATTTTAGTACATACAAATGAAGAAGATGAGAAATATTTCAAATGTGAAAATGAATTGATTTTCATAGATAAAATAATCAAAGAAAAACATAAAGAATTAGATGATGTGGAAGTAAGTTTAATTTCAATGCTGATAGCTATGAGAAGTGAGAATTTTTTAGGAAGTTTAGGTTCTACATTTACAGGCTTAATACATCAAAATAGAAAATTGAATAACCCAAAAAGTAAATTCAAATATCTTTTTTCTAATTCATCTGCTCTAAACAGATTCGGAGAAGAAATAAAAGTGAATGGTAAATACACTTGGAATCAGCTTAAACTAAAGCATTGGTCGGAATGTAATTGGCAAAGAGAATATCCAGAATGTATAGACATTGATACAGAAATCACTAATGCAGAAGAATTAAATTTTAGCATTTAATGAAAAACCAATGATTTTTCGCCCGAATGGTTTCCACCAAGGTTTATTGTAAATTGCTCTAACATCAGAATATGACCTTGAATAACCCTGACATTCTAAAAACTCTTCTAGCTTTATTAAAGTGTTTGTTGAAGAATGTGAGCAGACAAAATCCACTGTGGGCTTAGAATTATTCAATCCACACACAATCTTGATTTGGCTGGGAGAATAGCCCACACCTGTCACTACTTTTAGTATAGAGTGTATTTCTTTTTCGTTATAAGTGATTTTTTTAACTGTGTACATTTTCTTGTATTTTTTCCGCAATCTTTCTTTCTAATTCATCTCTCAAAGCTTCAGCTTTTCCAATGTAATAAAATGTATCTGGTTTTCTTCTGTAAGCTAAATAGGCAACCACCCCTGTAAAAATTACTGCTAGTGTTAATTTCTTGCTCATGTTGTTTCCTTTTGACTCTCTAACCATTGTAAAGCTCCAGCTCTATCATTGAATAAGCCCATGTTTTGTGCTTTCCAAGCCTCATCAAGCATGAGCTTGATAGCTGGGCCTTGAATACCCAATACTTGTTGTACATCATTTCCATCAATAAACGATGCAATTCTTTGCATTCTTTTATGAAGCCATGCAAGAGCTGATTCTCTTGATTCCATAGCTGGATTATGCTCAAGAATGAGCTTTCTATGCTCCTTTAGAACTTCCCCAATTATTGGGCCACCTTTGTTGCCAAGATAAGGCATAATGTCTCTACCTTGAAGAAGGTCTGGATGTTTGTGCTCGTAAACATTGTATTGTTTAGCCAAATCTGACATCTGTCTAGCTTCTGCTGGAAGCTCCTTAGGTAATGGTGGCCTTCCAGAGTGGTCGGCTTCAATAAGTAGCTCAAGCATTCTGATGTTAGCAGGATGAATTTTTTCAGCTAAACTCTTGACAAAAGCTTCTTGTTTTGGTGTGTTAGAATGATGAATGTGGCTAAGATGAAATTCTACCAAAGGAACCACTTTATCTATAATGTTTTTGGGAGCACCAATGGATTCAAGAAAAGCTCTTGCTTTTGGACCACCTTGTTCTTCATGTCCATGAGATGTAATTCGGTCTATTCCTTTTTTATTTATTACAGCTGTGGTATCAGGTTTAGCAAAGTCGTGAGCTAAAGCTGAGTAAATCAATACTTCTCTATCTTCGGGGCTAAGATTTTCTCTTTCAGCTATATTTGCAGCTTCGTTCATTACATGAGCTGTATGCACATCCACGTCTCCCTCAGGATGATACTCTGGCTCCTGCGGTGTGCCTCTCAGATTGTGTATTTCAGGAAAGTTTTCAGACCATCCAGTGGTGTAGAGAAAATCAAGAGCTTTTCCAGGCTCTATGCCTTTTGTGACAAGTTTTTTAAACTCCTCGTAAATTCTTTCTTTTGGAAGATGCTTGTATTCTTCTCTTATAGATTGTGCCAACTCTGCTGTTTCTGGAGCTATGTCAAATCCAAATCGGGAAGCGAATTGCATTCCTCTAAGCACCCTCAATGGGTCTTCAGAAAAAGCCTCAGATGTGTGTCTCAGTATTTTATTTTGCAAATCTTGTCTACCATTGTATGGGTCAATTATTTCGCCAGTGATAGGGTTATATGAGATTGCGTTTATGGTAAAATCTCTTCTAGCTGCGGCTTCCTCAGGTGATAAATCACTTCTCACTTGCACATTAAAATCTTTGTGGCCCACACCAGATTTTGAATCTAAGCGAGGTAATGAAAAATCAAAATCTGAGCCATCTTCGCCTACAAACTTAATCACACCAAATGATTGACCCACAAGGTCTGCTTTTCCATAATTAGACAGAATCTGATTTAGGTCTTCGTAGTTGACATTATATACTTCAAAATCTATGTCTTTAGGTGAAGCTCCAAGTATAGCATCTCTCACTGCTCCTCCGACAATTAAAGCTCTTCCACCTTTGTTATTAATATCAGTTAAAATTGAATAAACATAACTTGGAAGTTTAATTGGGAGCTTTTGTATCTCCTGACTATACTTATACCACACAATCTTAATTTACGAATAAATTAGATAGAATCCTTAAAATTATTTACATCAAAATCATTAATTAATTCAGGATATTCAAAAACATTATTACCGTTTGTTAATTTTTGCTCAAGAAAATACCTAAAAAATTTCCAAAAAATTGGTAAACTCTTCAAGTTATTGCCTATGGGCATAAAATTTGAATTAAAAGAACTTCTATGGTCAATAGGGGCACAATCTAAAATCGCTTCATCTATTTTCGAATTTATATCATCTGGTATGTCATATCCCGTTTCTTTAAGAAACATAGCGGCATCTTTAGCAGATTTCCTAGCTGATTCTTTTACTTCATCAAAAATTTCAACATCTGAAAAGTTGTATTTTGAAAAGGTGTACTTAGGTGGTTGATAAGAGGATATTATTCTATCTAATACATTTTTCACGTAAATGGCAATATGCTGAACTATATCTTGTGTGGAATATTTTTCATTTGTTGGGAAAATGTTTTCTTCATAAGGATTAGATTCAATTGCATCAAAATCAATATCTGGAGTAAAACCGTTATTTTCAACACAATACTTATACCACACATTCTTAATTTAAATGAAATTAGTCTGAAAACCTTTTGAAAATATCGGGCCAAAAACGTATATTAAATATGGAGTATACAATTCAAGTGGCTAAAAGTAAATTTTCTAAGGAGAATAATGCCATGAAAACTAGGCGAATTGAGCTCAAACTAAACACAATTCTGCTTTGGCTTGGAAGACATGTGGTATATGATTATTATTTGAATTCAGAATGGTTTGGCGGCTATACCACTGATACAGATTATGTGTTTTGGTTTAAGCTTGAAAAAGACAGAAACAATGCTGAATTATTCTTAGATGAGATTATGGAAAATGGTATTCCAAAAATGAGGATTTGATGATTCATAAATTAAACGAGCAAGTGCATGAATTTTACAATAATAAATATCTAAGAAATAGATATCCATCCTTGTCATATGTTGCCTCACATCGCTTTTTAAATGGTGATTCGCCAGATTTAGCCGCTGTAGCTCTTGGCTATAAACCTGCGGCTTTGTGGCATGAAAATTGGACAGATGCAAATTCTGATTACATCACTTCATGTTGCTATAGAGGTAATGAATTATTGTATTTGGACACTTACACTGTAGTAGTGTGCGAGAAAAAAGATTTCGATAAGTTTAAGGCTATATTTAATAAGCCAAATAAATCCAGAGAGTGGGGCGAGCTTTTAGGCTACCCAAAACATCTCATTGATTTGTTTGTGGAATGTAGTGAAGGAAGAGAAATTCCAGATTGGGACACTTACCATGCTAAAGCTGAAGAAATGGCTCTCAGATTGTGTATGGAAATGGATTAGAAATCTTGGTCTCTTTTTGGGTCACGACCTAAAAATTTATCAAAAATAGTTCGTTTTTTCAATCTATGTCCATTATCATATTCAAAATCAGGGTCATAAGCTCCATCGAAGTTTAGCTTTTTGGCATAATCTGTAAACATATCTATTTCGTTTTCTATTTTTTTAATGTCTTGTTGCCAATATCCAATCTCATTTTTTATTCTTGCCGCTTCTTCTCTTGCGTAAGTATCGAGGGGGTCTCTTTCTATTCTTTCTTCGTATGTTTTAATCAGATTTCTTTGTTGTTTAATATAACTCCCATCATCACCGTGGTGAGATTTTTGTTTGAACAAATAATTTTTTAGTCTACTTATGTGTTGCTGAACTTCTAAAAACAATTTAACCCTATCTCGTTTGTCCATGTATCTAATTTCTTTATCATCTTTAAGTCCTCTTGAATAATCAAATTTTGGTTTTTCTGGTGAGAGTGTGGCTAATTTCAAAAGAACTGAATCCATTTGTTTAGCTTCTTTAGTAAGCCCAGCATAATCAAGCTCTGTAGCAATTGAGGCGATTTTAATAAGAAGATTTTTCATTTTCAGTTCCTAATATTTTTTACCACTTGGTTCCAATCCATAATTTCTAAAATTGCGTCAATGTATCCTTCGCGGTCTGTTCCAAAATCAGCAAAGTAGGCATGCTCGTACATGTCTATAGCAGCAATAAGCTCACAATTCCACATAGGAAATGTGTTTTGTGTATCTCCAATTACATTGATAATCATTTCGTGGTCGTAGCAATAACCGACAAATGCCCAGCCACGTGAGGCTAATGCTGTAGCTTTCAAGTCATTGATGTAATTTGAAAATGAATCATAATCGGCCTTGATTAAAGCTAAAAATTCTTTGGTGGGCTCGCCGTTTCCATTAAGATGATTAAAAAACACTTTATGATTAAGAAAACCTCCATAAGCAAAAGATTCAGCCATTTTTTGGTTTCTCACATCTGAAAATGTGGCGTTTACGTTTTTAAGATTTTTTCTTTGATTGAGTGCCTCTACAGCTTTGTTGTTATTTTTAACATAGCCTTGCCAAAGCTTCAAATGCTCTTCATTAGTTTTTTTAGAAATGCCCACTTTTTCTAATTTATTTTTAGGCAGTTCTTTTGGAATCTCTAACTTTACCACAATCTATTTTTAAAGGTAGGAAGCACTTTTACCTTTAAATAAGATTATGTGGATGTATACAATCTGATACTTGACAGAGGCTATATCGGAGCCCTGGAATATGCGAGCAAAATTGAAAACAAGAATTATCGCCTTGCGTCAGAAATAGACCAGATTGTGTGTGAGTTGTATAAAACAGCTAGCGGAGTTTCTAAAAACATAAAAACTGCTCAATCTGCCATGCCTCGATTTGAAACATACCGAGCTCCTGAGAGACCCACCGTCACAAGAACTGCACCATCTCAACCAGCATCATCTAGAGATTTTGAAGGCAGACCTGAGGGCATGCCTGAATCTAAATCAGCTTTGTATGGAATGGGTTATGGGGTAAGTTTGCTTGGAAAATTGAAACAAGCTATTCCTCCTTCAGCTTGGCCAAAATTAAAAGGGCTTTTCACTAATTTGGCAGAATCTGGAAAAATTGATAGTAAAGTTGTCGATTTTCTTGTTGACCAATTAAAAAATGGAAATTTCAATAATTTTGATGAAATGAAGCTTCTTCTTGAAAAAATGGGGGGCTTGAGTGCAAAGCAAATTGATGTAGTAGTTAAGGGATTAGGTAAAGGAAAAGACATTAAAACTATTTTAGAATCATTTAATATAGCAGGTCAGTCAGGAAGACTTTCAAAACTCACTGAAATCCTTTTGAAAGCTACTGAAAAAGCCGGATTTTTAGAACCAGTAGTAAAATTTATAAAAAATGCGTCCCGTTATTTAGGCCCTTTGGCTTTAGCTTTTGAAACTTACGATATTTTTACTGATTATGAAAGGGAAGGCATGAGTTCTCGTGTAATTTGCAAAATTACTTCCGCCATTTTAGGTTTAGGTTCTCTTTTTCCAGGACCCTTGTCGCCACTTCTTGGAGCACTTTGGTTAGCTGCTTCATTAGGTTGTGGTTTGATTCCTCCAAAGAAAAATGAACAGGCAAAAAATAGTTATCAATCTCTCTCACAATCTCAAATTAATCAAGCAGAAGCCACTGTTCAAAAAAACAACTTGTCTTCTAATGACCAAAAATTAATAGACGGATTGTTTTCTGGAGACAAGAATAGAGCAGAAATAATTAATAGTGTAAGAAACCTTAAAAACAATAAGCAATTTGAAAATCCAGTGGATTCTTTGGCTTTCATTCAGAAACAATTGAAACAAATTAAAGCAGATTAAATACATCTGACACTTAAAACTAAACATTTTAAAAAAAAATTA
>Ga0255078_1000497_pt1 | contig 10990 bp, 8 predicted proteins | sample Colum_Atlam_RepA_FD_188462 | JGI IMG/M metagenome (GOLD analysis project Ga0255078, IMG submission 188462) | Freshwater microbial communities from Columbia River, Oregon, United States - Colum_Atlam_RepA_8h | ecosystem: Environmental > Aquatic > Freshwater > River | place: USA: Oregon | collected... | reverse complement strand
ACGACTCACCTTTTAGTTGGGTTGCCATAGCACCCAAAGTATTCACCAAGGCAGAATCCGCAGCGGGCGTAGATTGGGCACTGGCATCAGCGGCCGAAGCACTTGCGGGAGCGGGTGCGCTTTTCGTTGCTTCAACTTTCGCCAAACTATCCTGCTGGCGTTGGAAAGCTGCTTGTTGCTCAGGCGTTGGTGCAGTATACCAATAGTATCCGATGAGGATAAGAAAAATGAGCGAAAATCCAATGACTGTATTGCGATCCATGAATAAAGACGCGAAGTTAACGATTTTTTGTATCGGTACGGGGAAATTTCCATGCGAACACACGCAGATTGGAGAGGATTAGATTGGTGTTTCAAAAACATTTCCCGCAGCAGCACAACTATTTTTCAAAACCTTTGGAGATGGGGAAACCTTTGTGTATTTTTGCACACCGAAAATTCACGATGGCCAACGTAGGTAAAATATCTCAAATCATTGGTCCTGTGGTCGATGTAAGTTTCAACGAACCCGGATCAATCCTCCCAAAAATTTACAACTCTCTCACCGTTACGAAAGACAACGGTCAAATCTTGGTGCTCGAAGTACAGCAGCACCTGGGCGAAAACATGGTACGCGCCATTGCGATGGATGGTACCGATGGTTTACGTCGCGGAATTGACTGCGTGGATTCTGGCGATGCAATTCGCATGCCCGTGGGTGAGTCTATCCGTGGACGTCTGCTCAACGTAGTGGGCGATGCCATTGATGGTATGACACAACTCTCTAAAGACAACGGACGTGGTATTCACCAACCTGCCCCTACTTTCGACAACTTGAGTACCAGTGCTGAACCTCTGTACACCGGTATCAAAGTAATCGATTTGTTGGAGCCTTATGCAAAGGGTGGTAAAATCGGTTTGTTCGGTGGTGCTGGTGTAGGTAAAACCGTTTTGATCATGGAACTCATTAACAACATTGCAAAAGCATACTCAGGTATGTCAGTATTTGCTGGTGTGGGTGAGCGTACCCGTGAAGGAAACGATTTGTTGCGTGAGATGATTGAATCAGGCGTTATCAAATATGGCGACGCTTTCAAGCACAGCATGGAACAAGGTGGATGGGATTTGGATTCCGTTGACATGGAAGAGTTGAAAAACAGTCAGGCTACCTTGGTATTCGGACAAATGAATGAGCCTCCCGGAGCACGTGCTCGTGTTGCATTGAGCGGTTTGACCGTTGCGGAATACTTCCGTGATGGCGACGGTACAGGTGCAGGAAAAGACATTCTTTTCTTTATTGATAACATTTTCCGCTTTACACAAGCCGGTTCTGAGGTGTCAGCGTTGTTGGGTCGTATGCCTAGCGCCGTGGGTTACCAGCCAACATTGGCAACAGAAATGGGGGCGATGCAAGAGCGTATTACTTCTACAACCCGTGGTTCTATCACTTCTGTTCAAGCAGTATACGTTCCAGCGGATGATTTGACGGATCCAGCGCCAGCGACAACTTTCGCACACTTGGATGCTACCACCGTATTGTCTCGTAAAATTGCGGAATTGGGTATCTACCCTGCGGTAGATCCTTTGGATTCAACCAGCCGTATTTTGAGCGAAGAAGTATTGGGTAAAGAACATTACGGCTGTGCACAACGCGTAAAAGAGTTGTTGCAACGCTATAAAGAATTGCAAGATATCATCGCCATTTTGGGTATGGATGAATTGAGCGAAGACGACAAATTGGTGGTTCACCGCGCACGCCGTGTTCAGCGTTTCTTGTCCCAGCCCTTCCACGTAGCAGAACAGTTTACGGGTATCCCTGGTGTATTGGTTGATATCAAAGAAACCATCAAAGGATTCAACATGATCATGAACGGCGAAGTGGATGAATACCCTGAAGCGGCCTTCAACTTGGTTGGAACCATTGAAGATGCTGTAGAAAAAGGTAAAAAATTGTTGGAAGACGCTAACGCATAATTGTCATGTTTGTTGAACTATTGACTCCCGATAAAACCCTTTTCAGCGGCGAAGCCGAAGTAATTACCTTACCCGGTGTAAATGGTAGCTTCCAGTTAATGGAAAATCACGCACCCATGATCGCAAACCTAAAAAGTGGAAGTATCGAAATCAAAGACAAACAAGAAACCCAAACTTTTGATATCAAAAGTGGATTGGTGGAAGTCTTAAAAAACAAAGTGGTGGTCTTGGTATAATCCAACAAACAACAAGGCAACGATTACTTTAACAAATAAGTGAAACAAAAAAGGCTCCACATGGGAGCCTTTTTTGTTTCACTTATCCACATCAACCCTAAACAAAATGATTGCAAACCTGATATCCGAAAAGCCATTCAACCAACCTGTCCAACCCTATTCAATCACCCAATCCTTTTAAAATCAACAACTTAAAGGAAATTTACAGAGAGAAAGTGTCAAATTGTCAATCTGACACTTAAACAAATTCCATTATCAACATATTGTTTGTTTATCTTTTCAGCACCAAAACCTCAACAAAAAATTTGGAATAACCTAGACAAAACCGCAGATTTGTATAAGTTATCACCATGAACGCTACACAAAACGACTTCGACCAACTAATCGCGGCAGAATTGTTGCCACTGCGGAATTATGCATTGTCTTTGACCCACAATATGGACGAAACCAAAGATCTCGTGCAAGAGACTGTTTTGAAAGCGTATCGCTACCAAGCCAAATTTCAGGAAGGCACAAACCTTCGCGGCTGGCTATACACCATCCTAAAGAATAGCTTTATCAATAATTACCGTCGCGATATGAAGCGCAACACATTCTTGGATAGCACGGACAATAGTTATTTCATTGATTTACCATCGCACAAGATCGACAACGATGCAGAAACCAAGTTTATCCGACGCGACTTGGACCATGCCATCGATGATTTAGCCTTTGACCTACGCGTGACTTTCAAATTGAACACTGAAGGATACAAATACCATGAAATTGCAGAAGAATTGCAAATTCCCATTGGTACGGTAAAAACACGCATCTTTGTAGCACGTAGAATTTTGCGTGAGCGCCTGAAAGATTACGCAGATGCCTACGGGTACCAAATTGCATAATCTATCCATTTATAGCGTGAATCTCCTACAAAGCCATTACACCTACATCATCCTCATTGCCTTTACGATAAGCGGACCTTTTCTGCTATCGTTCGACAAAAAAGTAGCGTTCTACAAAGAATGGAAGCACTTCTTTTGGGCAATGCTTCCAACCAGCTTAGCCTACATCCTGTGGGACGTTATCGCAACGAAAACTGGCGTTTGGAAATTCAATACAGAATTTTTGTTAGGCCCGTTCATCGGTAACCTTCCCCTAGAGGAATACCTATTCTTCATTGTTGTTCCCTATGCCTGCCTATTTATTTATGCGTGCTTGAAAGCTTATTTCCCTAAACTTAGCAAACCCAATTGGCACAATGCCATTTCAGCGATTGTGATCATTCTGTGTTTGGTTGCACAAATCAAGGCACCCGGACATGCCTACACATGGAGTACATTCGGATTATTGGGCATTACATTCGTCACACTGCAAGCCATTCGTTTTACGGGACACCTTTCCTATTTGATGGCCGCCTGGACCGTTGCATTAATCCCTATGGCGTTTGTTAATGGAATACTCACTGGCAACCCAGTCTTGATCTATGACGATGCCGAAAATCTCGGAATTAGAATAGGAACCATCCCATTTGAGGACTTCTTCTACAATTTACTTTACATGACATGGATGATTAGTTTGTATGAATGGTACAAACTACGAGAAAGACGCACAATGCATCATCAGAATTAATACTACGGTTTATTAATTCCACACCGCCGTATCGCTGGCACTCAACTTCTTAGCTTTCTTTCGTTGACTTCTTGTACCAGGAACTGGGATATACTTCTCAGGATACTTTTTCAAGTCAAGCATTACCTTTTGCAATTCCAAATTGGTCTTCACGATATCGGTATACAACTGTTCATCGTTCAACAATTTACCAGCACTGCCTTCACCTGCATCCAAGCGCTTCAACATAGAAGCCAATTTACCGCTGGAAACACTGAGGTTGTTTAATAACTCATCCACATGAACAGAATCTACTTGTCTACCTACTTGATTAAAGTGGCCTAGCCCCTCTCGCAGCTGTTTATCATACTCCGGCAAATTATTTGAAAAATCACCCATGCCTTTGGCGGTAGCCGCTAAACCGGGCTGAATCAAATCTACGGTTGCACGCACCTCAGCAATGGTACGTGTCAATTCGCGCAATACAACGGGTAATTCGCCAATTGCTGAATTCAAACCATCTTTATGAAAGAAATCATTGAGCGTAGCCAACACGGAATCAGCGCTATTGGTTACATTCACAATACGACTATTTATCATATTAAAAATGTCGCTACTATATTCCGCAGCGAGTTCAGCTTCATCTTCAGCCAAATCTTTTGACGTACCCAAAATCAACTTCAATGTAACACCTCCCAACAAGGCGGATTCTAATTTGATTTTAGAATCTTTGGGAATTGGCATGTCGGAAGTAATTTCCAATTTGGCTACAATCATCTGATCATCATCCATCTTCAAGGAGCGCAGCATTCCCACTTTAAAGCCGTTAAACATGACTTTGGTACCCACCGAAAGACCTTGTGTATTGTTGTATCGAACATAAAAATCGCGACCGCGGGAAAAGAAGTTATCTCTTCCCATCATGAAATTATAACCCACAAAAAAGATGCAGATCGACACTACGGCGAGAACGCCTACTTTGAATTCGTTTGAAAGACCTTTGAACACAGCAGTATTTGATTCAAAAATAAGTAAAAATGTTCTAGCTTATAAAAAAAGAAAGGCCCCGCTTTCGCGGGGCCTTTCTCTATGAAATCATTTTAAAATTAGTGCTTCACAACGATACGCTTTGTAACGGTTTGACCATTGTTGGTCAAGTTTACAAAGTAGATACCTTCGCTTACATTGGTCAAGTCGATTTGGCTTGCACCGAATCCACCCTGAATGTTATCCAATTTAGCAACTACAGAACCCATTGCATTTACAACTGTCACATCCAAAGGTTGGGTGTTGCTCAAGTTGTAACCTACAGTTACGATGCCTGAAGTTGGGTTAGGATAAACTGATACCGCATCTTCCAACTTCACGTTTTCAGTACCCATGTAGGTGTTGAAACAGTTAGGAGGATAAGCTACGAATACAGGACGAGATACAGTTACCGCTTCGTTTCCAGAAGGATCAACCAATGAGTAGTTGATGTAGTAAACACCAGCTTCCATTACGTTTACGTTGTGGCCCAATACTTTAACCAAAGGATTCAAATCAGTGGCAGAGTAGTAGTTGTCACGAACGATCAAACCTGACATTGCCCAGAAAGGAGTTCCGATACATACTGACACTGGAGGTGCAGTGATGGTAGGAGCAATTCTGTCAACAACTTTGATGAAACGCTGCTTAGTGGTCACGTTTCCGCTACCGTCAGTTGCAGTGTAAGTTTCAACATAAGTACCCAAAGTGTAAGCATCTACTTTACCAACCTTTGTCAAAGAGATCTGAGACTTAGCGTAGTAGTTATCAGTAACAGTTACTGAACGTGAGTAGTATGCATTGTTAACATCATGGATTACAGTATCACCAGTGTTCAACTCAATCTCAGGAGCGATAAAGTCGTCAACACGGTAGTTGATTACAAATCCATCTTCAACCGCTTTGTTACCTGATGGGTCAACAGCGTTGTAAGTTACAGGGTAAGTAGCACGAACGTTGGTGTTTACTGGACCGTTGAAACCAGGATTCTTAGCAACGAAGATTGAACCGTTACATGGATCGATGGCATAGATATCATCAACAAATACAGAACCAATTTGAACATCAAGTGTAGTACCATCAACGATGGCTTTAGCCAACTTCAAGATGCTTGGAGCTTTGGTATCTTTAACGATAACCAAACGAGTGATTGAAACGGCGTTGGCTTGTGCATCTTTTACAGAGTAAGTCAACAAGTAGCTACCTACTTTTCCAGCCTCTACAGTACCAGCAATTTTGATAGCAGAAGTCAAGTTACCATCGTTAGCGTCGATTGCTACTGCACCGGGCTCGGTGTAAGTATCGCACTGTTCCAATACCATGGTGTCATTTCCGTTCAAAGTCAACTTAGGAGCAGTTTTGTCCAAAGCAACTACTACAGTACGGAAACGAGTGATTGCTTTGTTACCAGATGCATCTTCCAAATCGAATTGGATGGTGTAAATACCTGGTACGGTACAATCCAAGTCAGAAACAACCTTCACGTTGTTGGTCATATCACCTTGGGTTGGATCAGACGCTTTGTATGTTTGACCAGCAACTTCAGAGTAGCAAGCGGTTTTAGTACCGGCTTTTTCTACACGAACTGTATCAGCACCTACCAATGTAATGCTAGGAGGCAAATTATCGTTGGCCAATTTGATGGCGTAGTCTTCAAACTCACCAACAGTGTTCAAACCGCAAGGTGTGTTAGAGAATGCACCGTAAGAAACACCTACACGTAAACGAGTCATACCTTCAAAGCTGTTTGCCAATGTTGGAACGGTGAAAGAACCAGATACGCTAGAAGCTGCAGTAGAACCGCTGCTCATAATCTCTTCACCAGCATCGTTAAAGTCACCATCGATGTTAAAATCGATCCATGCTTTGTAGTTTACGTTGTTCGCAATCGTGTTACGAGATACCGATAAGTCGTAAGAAGCACCGAAAGTTAATTCAGCTGGAGCGTAATCCTCAGTGTTGTTGCTGTACATATCAATACCTGATGTGCTCGTAGCGTTCAACAATTCTTTAGAACCTTTCTTCAAAGTAACATTGTTGATTCCTACGTCAGCAGACATTAGATCCACCAAAGGAATGCAATAATCCAAAGCAATTACATACTTGTTCTTGATCAACTTCTTCTCAGTAGCGGCTTTACCACCTACACTGTTCCAAGCGCTCAAAGTGAAAGTATACGCACCACCCTTTTGGAACTTAATCTCTGGGTTTTGACTATTCTTAGAGGTACCATTTTCGAAAGTGAAAGTGGTTGGGAAGATGCTCCACTCAAATGTGTTGGCATAGTCAGTCTTCGTAGTGATTTTTACAACATCACCCAAGTTAGGACGAACGTTGCTCGCGGTGTAATCCAAGAAACCAGCGGCAGTAGGTGTGTTGATTGTGATTGTGTTGCAGAAAGTATCTACACCAGTACAAGTCAAGGCAATCAAACAAACATCGTACTGACCATCAGTGAAAAACGCACGATTGAAATCAGTTGCTGAAGACTCAGGGTTTTGATCAACCTGCCATTCGTAGATTGGCAAACCTTGAACGTCTTTTGAAGCATTTTTGAACTCAACAGTCAAACCGTTGGCGGCAGGATTATAAGCAGTTGTCCATCTTGCAGTTGGTTTAACTGGAGGACTCAACTTAGATTCCCAGTTGATAATGAAACCTGCAGCATTCCCTGCACCGTCAGATTCGAAAGTGATGTAAACAGCACCGCTGGTACAAACAATCTTCGCAGTATCGTAAGTAGAAACATTGTCGCCGGTGATTGTAGCGATCAATTTGTTCGGAGTCGCTTCTTTCGCATCGTAGATACGCAATTTGTCATTTTTGTCGTTCAATTTCAATTGAGCAAATGACAAAGTGATTTTTTCAGCACCACATGGCAAAATCTTGAAGTAGTCAATAGATGTCTTACGGCTGTTGCCATAATTCGCATTTGGTCCACCGTTGTCGAACAATTTACCATTCTTAGAGGTACCCTCTTTTGAAGGACCCATATAGTATTCAGTTGGAGCGATACATTCGATGTAACGATCTTTACATACGCGGGTAGAAGGTCCGATATCGTTTGAAGATGTCAAACAAACCTTGTACCATCCAGTTTCACTCAAAGTCAAACGTGGGTTTTGTGCAGTAGAAGTTTGGTCATCCAAACCAGTTGGTGACAACAACTCCCAAGACCAACTATAAGCACCGTTGTTACTCAAATCGTACAATGTAACATCATAGTATATCTCTGTTTCATTCGTAGAAGATACGAAATCAGCTACAGGCGCTGCCGTCGGTGCCGAAATGGTAACTTGTTTGGTTATGGAATCCGAGATTCCGCAATAATTCACCAACATTTTCACGTCGTACTTACCAGCAGACGCCCACTTGGCTACACCCTTTTCAGAATTGTTAGAATAACCAGCATAAGGCGGCGCCACGGCTTGGTCAAACGTCCAAGTGTACTTGTAACCACTACTTGGGTTCAGTGCGTTGAACTTAACGTTGGTTTTTACGTAATTGGTAGAAGTTGGAACAATGAAATTAGCCGTTGGACTTGCACCCAACTTCAAGTTTATTTCCAAATCCATAATGTTACCATAAGTATTGGCAGTACCACAACCATTGCTGCTGCTCAACGTATAAACGGTTGCACCACCGCGGATACGCATGTGGCTCAAGCCGGTTGTTGACCAACAAGGCATTTTCAAGTTGAAAGTAGTCAAACCCGATGCGATGTTCGAAGCAGGATCTACCAAGCACTCTGAAGTACCAAACTGACCGTCACGGTTGGCATCAATCCAGATACCTACGCGAGTTCCCCATGACTGGGTTGCCCACGTACCGCCGTTAACAGTCACGGCAATTTCTTCGCTGGCGGTCAAATCGAATCCTTTACCAGAATTCAGAACCCCTTTGTAACTTGACGCAGTAGACGTCGATTGACAGCCCAAACCACTGTAAGACGCCAAAGAGTTACCCTTTTTGTCCTTCACAGTAAAGTCAAGAATGTCACCCGGAAAGTCCACCCCGTTGTTGAGGATAGCACCACCACATCCCCAGGAGTTTGCTCCTGCGCATGGGGTTTGCGCTTTCAGTGCACTAGCGGAGAAAAAGCCTCCCACCAGGACACCCAAAAACGCAAGCTTTTTGAGTTGTGTAATTGTTGATTTCATAGATTTATTTTAAAGTTATTTTCACAAATGACGCGATAATTGTAAAAGGTTGCAAGGAATTCCCCAAAAAAATTGAAAAAAATTAAAAAAAATGGTCACTTCCCATAACACAGACGGGCAAAGACTTTCTTGGAGCTGAAAACAGCCTGAAAATTATCGACTACCCGATACGCCCGCGTTCACGGTTTCCATGTATCGCTTGTAATCCCGAACTGCCCGAAACACACCCAAAGCAATTTTCTGCTGTCCCTCCGTTGTTCTTAAATAACTCCTGTCCGTAGGATTGGTCAAGAATCCCGTCTCCACCAATACACTAGGCATCGATGTTTGCCACAAAACCAAGAACCCAGCCTGCTTCACCCCCCTACTCTTGATGGCACTGATTTTATTTGTATGCGTTTCGATGCCAGAAGCCAATTTCAAACTTTGTTTCATGTAGGCATTCTGAACCAAACTGAATATAATATGTCCCTCCGCCGATTCCGGATCAAATCCACCATACCGAGAATTTTCGCGATAGTCTGCCTCATAAGTTATCGCCGCATTCTCACGCTTCGCAACATCCAGATTCCCTTCCGATTTGTGTAACCCCATAAAATAAGTCTCGCTACCCGCCGCCGCACGGTTGTTGTTTGCGTTACAATGAATAGAAATAAATAAATCGGCCCGATTATCGTTGGCCAAATTGGGCCGCTCCCACAATTTTAGCGTTTTGTCGGTTGTCCTTGTATATAACACTTTCAGTCCAGGCATGCTGTCTTTGAGAATCTTTCCCAATTTCAAGGCCACACCCAATGTCACATCCTTTTCAAATATTTCGTTGTTTCCGTTACAACCCGGATCCAACCCACCATGCCCAGCATCAATCACCAAAGTGCGCAAACCCGTCGATACCCGCACCGTTTTCGCAGCGGGCAACCCCCACATAAGTATGACCGACAAACAGGCAACTAAAATACACCGACTGTATTTAGGAACATATTTTGTGATAAAAGGCATTCTTTCTGCTGTCATATGGTAATCATGGCAAACTTTTTGCCGAAATTCGCCAAACTTCTTGGACTCTTGTAATTTTCATAAAAAAACATCCCTACACCCCTTGTTAACATTGGTGGTTGTATGCCTGTGCGGCTTATGGAGCCCCTTGAAGGCACAAGACATTGACTCATCGTCCATAAAAACAGACAGCAGTAAGACAGTCGCGCCCGCTTCCAAACCTTTTCAGTCGCCCATACGATACGAAGCCAAAGATTCCATCGTACTGCAAATGAAATCGGGCAAAGCCAACCTATACAAAGAGGCGGCGGTCAACACCGATAACATGGAATTGAAAGCACGTTATATTGAAGTTGGATTATCCAATAAATTGCTTTTTGCAAGAGGCGGACAGGATTCAGCGGGAACATATACAGACCTTCCCATTTTCAAAGACGGAGCCGATCAATATGTATCGGACAGTCTTAGCTACAATTCTGGCACAAAGAAGGGCAAGGTTTATGGCCTCACACTGACACAGGACGAGGCACACATTCAACTCAAGCAAGTAGTAAAGCAGCCCGATGGCAGTTTCATGGGGCAAAGCGGAAAATTAAGCACCTGCTCAGACCCCCACCCTCACTTCTACCTAAACACCAGTAAAATCAAGGTCATCCCAAACCAAAAAGTACTTTTCGGCGCTGCAAATTTGGTTTTTGCCGATATCCCTACGCCGCTGGCCTTGCCGTTTGGCATCGCACCTTTGCAAAAAGGACGGAGTAATGGCTTAATCATGCCAAACCCCGGATTCAACGGGGCAAACAACAGCTTTTACTTATCCAATCTGGGTTATTACCAAGGTCTAGGAAAAAACGCCGATGCCCAATTGAATACAGATTTATACTTCAATGGCGATTTTCGGGTGGGATTAACCACTCGCTACCTAAGGCGATACAAATACAACAGCGAATTGAGTGTAAACATGAGTCGCTTTGGCAACGGACTTGATCGCGCCAATCCAGAATTCGCCAGATCCAATGACTTTAGTAT
>Ga0255078_1000493_pt1 | contig 11036 bp, 7 predicted proteins | sample Colum_Atlam_RepA_FD_188462 | JGI IMG/M metagenome (GOLD analysis project Ga0255078, IMG submission 188462) | Freshwater microbial communities from Columbia River, Oregon, United States - Colum_Atlam_RepA_8h | ecosystem: Environmental > Aquatic > Freshwater > River | place: USA: Oregon | collected... | reverse complement strand
CGGTGGCGCGGAGCACCGCATAGCTCATCGCCGCGCCGATAACCGCAGACACCAACGGGACCGCAAACGAAATATTACTCATCGGCACTCCAGTCGCGTGTTGAAGGAACGTCGCGCCTATCGCAGACACGCCTCCAACGCTGAAGCTAACATGGGCTGGCGTCATTCGTCCTTCCCCCCGCCGAGTTCAATACGCTTCGCGTAATACTTATTGCGGATGCGCTGCAAGTCGGCTGCGGCTTCCTGCATCAGTTCCTTGCGGCGCTGCGGCGATTCCGTGTTGCGGAGCTTGGCGTCGCGCTTGGCCTTCACAGCGCGAAGCTGCTCCATGAAGTCCTGCCGCTCATACTTGGCCTGCACTCCGGGACGCACAAGCTGGGGGCGCACGCCAGCCAACCCCATCACATCAGACAGCAACTCGGCGCGGTTCTCGCCGGGGATGGCGTCTTTCAGGATCTTCTTCCCGTAGTACGAGACAGCCGTAGGCGTGACAAATGGAAGGACCACATCTTCCGCAATCATCTGTGCCTTCTGCATCGGCGTCTCCCCGCCCGTCATCCACTTGCGCCCCGTGAAGGGATCAATGTTGAAGGCGCGAGAGGCTAGTTCTGGGATAAAGCCAGACGGCTGGAGGATGGACGCGCCCGGGACTTCAGGGAGCAGCTTGCCCACCACCGATCCCGGCGCTGGACTGCCAGAAAACAGATTGACGGGAGTGAAGCGCGAGATGTCAAAGGTGTACTGCTCCCCACGCTTCGGCTCCGCGCCCAAGGCCTTGGCCAGCGGACGCATCAGTGCATCCACCTGTATCGGCCCGGGCATGAGGTAGCCCAGCGACTTGCTCTGGCGCTGCTCAGGGCGCAGGTCGCGTTCCTGCACTGGGGTGTACATCCGGCGACTGACTTGATCCAGTCCACCCCACAGTGCCGCCAGTGTCACCCAGCGCACCGGATGGTCCATGACATCTTCCAGCAGGCTGGGGATGTACTTCACGGGGTACATGATAAACGGCGAGACCGTGTTCTTAATCCCCGTCAGCAACGGCGAGCGCGTGTCGTATCCGGGGAGAACGCGCTCCACTTCACGCAGCGCCTCGTCCGGTGCCATGTTGTTGTCGAGGAACTTCTTGTACAGCGCCACGCGATAGATGCCGTCCTCCAGCGCATAGGCTTGCTGCGCCTTCTGTGATGCCCACCCAGCAACCTTCCGCGCATTCCCACGCGGTGTGATGCCCCGCGCTGTCAGGGCCTGCCGTGTCTCTGGGCGTGTCGTCTCCACCAACTGCTGGAGCGTGCCCTTCTGTGAGGCCAGCCCACTGACGGCCATATCGCCATACGTCGGGATGCCGCGCTCCAGTACCCCTGCTTCCGCGAGCGCCTTGGTCGCAGGTCCGTAGGTGCGAAGATCGCGTAGTGCCGCGTTGAGATACTTGAGCTGTTCCAAGAGCGGCAACCCGCCCATGTGGACCTTGGAGGCATTGGAGATAAAGTTGCCGACATGGGTGCCCGGGTTGTACACCGTATGCACTTTCTTCCAGAAGCGCGTCAGATCACCGAACAGACCGCGTGTGCCAAGTCGCTCCACGCCAAGGTCCGGCATCGTCATCAGATACTCTGCCGCGTCCTTGCGAACCACCGCGCCTCGGAGGAAGCTGAGCTTCGGCGTGTCGGGGAGGACGATGTACTCGTTGTCGCTGGACGCAATCTCCTGCGCCAGTCCCTTCATCCGCCGCTTCGTTTCACGCTCGGCGCTTCGTGCTGCCTTGCCCATCTCCGCGTCCCCGCTGGCGTATGCCGCCTCGGAGAGCAGTCGGGCGTTCTCCGCTTCGTCCATCGCCTGCTTGTACACAGGCGGAATCACGCCGTCGATTCCCGCCAGCGCATTGAACAAGCGCGAGGTGGCAATGTTCCGGCCACCCTCGGTGAAGGTTTCCCCAAGGCGCACCGACGCTTCGCGGATTTCGCCCAGCGCGTTGCGCTCTTCCAGCGAGAGGTTCTCGTTACGCACCCGCTCCGGTTCGATGCGGAAGATTTTGTTCCCCTTCCGGATCGTGACGGGCTGCATCGCCTCGGCGCCCTTGAACGCAGCGTAGAACCGCTTGAGGTACGAGGACATGCGGCGGTCATACGTCTCCTTGGAGATGATGCCCGTGGCCACCTTCTCGCGGCCCAGCCCCGACACTTCCTGCGCCACCTTCTGCGCCACAGCCATCGCAGCCTTCATCGTCTCGTCGTCCATCCCAGCACGGCTTTCGATGCGCTCGTTCTCCACAATGTCGGAGACCAGTCGGTCCCCCTGTGGTCCGAGCTTTCGGGCCTGCCGCGCCAGATCAAGGCCGATGGCGCGGTACTTCGCCATCTCCCGCTCGGCCAGTTCCACGACCCCCTTGACCTTCGGGTCGATAAGGATGTCGCGGCTGATGAGGTTGAGCGCCGTGCGTCCCTGCGGGGACTGCGCGAGCGCATCGCGCACATTTATGGCCCCTGAGCGGATTGCCGCCTTGGACGGACGGTAGCCCAGCGAGGCCATACTGAGCAGTTGCAGCCCTTGGCCGGTGGCCTTGAGGCGCGGATCCTCCGCGCTCTGCTCTAGCTCGTAGCCCCCCACCCCCAGCGCCACCTTCGGCAGCGCCTCGCGCCCGAACTGCGTCCCGAGCGACGCGCCAAACGCGCCGCCCACATCGAACGCCGTACCACCTAGCGCCTTGATGACTTCATCAACGGGTGCTGCTTGAACAGCCAGACCACCCGCTCCCAGAGCGTCGGCGGCGGCTGGACGAACGGTTGCCTCGGGAGCGGTAGCTCCTCCGGCCAGTCGGTCAGCGGCAACCCCTGCTGCACCCGCATCCATGCCGCCCATGCTCGCATCGCTGGGCGCCCGGAAACGATCCAATACGGCTCGCAGCTCATCGCTGGCTCCGATGGCGGCGCGGCGGACTCTGCTTGAGGCGATGTTCTCATATGAACGGATAGAGGCTTGCTGCGCGAGCGCCTGCTCTGGCGTAAGGACGCCGACCTTGAGCGCATAGTCGCGGAACGCATCTTCCAGCGTGTCGCCTCCCCCGAAGATCGGGGTGACGCGCTGCGTGGTGGACTGGATAGTATAGCGAGGCAGGGCCTTTTGTGCGAGAGCGGCCAGCTCATCCGCTGCCGATTCATCCAGCCCCTCGTTCAGCACGATCTGCGCCTTGCTGGGACTGAGCGCAACCATCGTGGTGCCGTTGAATCGCTGGCCTCCGTCAGCCGCCGTAATCTTTGAGATGGCCTGCTTGTATTCGCGCTCGCTCATCTTGCGCCCGAAGTCCAGCGTCAGGGCCACCGCATTGCCCTCGGGATTTGGAACGGGGAAGAAGAAGCCAAGCTGCTTGGCCGCTTGCGAGACGCGCCCCAAGACACGGGCGATGCTTTTCCCGGGAAGGTTCTGGAACCCAAGGCGAGCCGCTTCAGTCAAGCCCGGGTCGCCCTCCGACAGCCATGATCCAATCCCGTTCGCCACTTCCACCGGCAGTCCTTCGCTCTGCACAATAGGCTGCACCACGCGCTTGATGAACGCCGTGCGTCCAAGGCGCTTCTCAATCGTGGAGAGGCGCTTGAACTCTCCCGGCGTGAATCCCAACTGGTAGGAACTCTTGTACTCCACGTTGGTGACACCACTGGTCGGACGTGCCATCTTCAGCTCTGACGGGTACGGCCCCATCATGTCCTCCGGCATGAGCGCCACCTTCTGCTCAGCGTACACCGTCCCGGGCTTGGCTTTATTCTCGGGGCGCGTGTTGACCCAGCTATTCTGCCCACGGGTTTCCGTGGCCATTGCTCGCCGCGCTTCCGGCGAGAACATGGCGGAGTGGACGCGATAGGCGTTCTCCTCACCCAACGGCCCGAACTGATGCCCGTATCCGGCATGACCAAAGTAGTCATGCACGGCGCGGAACATATCGTTTTCTTCGGGCGATAGCAGCGGATGGAAGCTGTCCTCCGGCGTCTTGTACACCAAGAGCCGGTTGTTATCCGCGATGTCCTGCATCATCTCGGCGCTGTTCTTGTACGGGGCCGGATTATCCACAAACTCAAACTGGACACCCTTCCCCGTCAGGTACTCGTACTGCTTGCGCGTCTCCTCGGCAAACGCCCGATAGGCGCTCCGCACGGCAGGATCGTCCGGCGCAGACCGAACCTGATCGAACCAGTTCGCCACGCGCTGCTTGAACTGCTCGTCCACCTCAGAGGCGCGAGGGATAAGTTCGCCGGTTTCCCCGTACTCGGTTATCGCCTGCCGTACCGCAGGGACACCGCGCTGTCCAAGCGACAACTGGCGCTGGGTCCACGCATCACCAATCTTCGACGGCGCCTCTCGACGCAGGGCGCGAATCCCCACCGTCGTGCCCACCGATCCGATCCCCGCGCCAATCGCCCCATACAGCAAGGCTCGCTGCGTGGCGGTCATGTCGTCGTCCGGGCGATCCGTTAGCAGGCCGATCCCTGCGCCAAGGCCACCACCGCCAACGGGCGCCAGTACGTTGATGTTAGCTGCGCCGCGAGGGATGATGCGACTGGTCGGTTCCGCCGCTCGCTGCTGGCGCCCAGCTTCCGCCGCCGCTTCCAGTTGGCTCGTCGCCTCCATGTCCGGCGTCGCCATCGCACGGCGGTCATCAATGTCGGCCTGTATCTGCTGACGGCTCTCCGCCATCTGACGGCGCAAGAGTTTCTGCCTCCGAGTCGTGCGCGGACTCAGGGTGGTGGGGACTTCGATGGTCGGTGCGACATCGGCGGCGGCACGCGCCTGTTGAGCCGCTGCCTCAAGGCGAGCGGACGGGGAGAGTTCGACATCGGGCGCTGCCGCAGGAGCGGGGCTTGGCGGCGCACTTGGACGCCCTGCTCGCTGCTCTTCCGCGAACTTGATTGCCGACTCCAGCATCTCGCGTTCGCGCCAGCCAATCGGCCCCATCGGGATGGCTCCGCGCTGAAGCAGGAGTGGCGTCTGCACTCGCGGAAGGAGCGTCTGTGGTTCCCCCGCACCTAGCATCAGGGGCGTTTCACCAGCGCCCAGCAACATCTGGTCTCGGGGCGTGGGCGTCCGGACAACAGGGACGACCTGCTCCACCACCGGAGGCGGGACAGGCTGCGGTCCCATCATCTTGGCCTGCGCGACCTGCTCGCGGGTCCGGCGCATAATTTCTTCAATGCCAGCTTGCCGGAACTGTTCCGTCGAAGCAGGCATCTGGAATGTGCCAGCCGTCAGTAGTTTCTGCGCTGGCGCAGCAGGCGTTGTGATAGGACCAGTAAGCGCCTCCTCTGCGGCAGCGACCGGAGCGGCTTTTGCCTGCTTGCCAAGGATACGCGCCAGCGGGTTGATCAGCGCCTTCTCTGCAACGGCGCCGCCCAGTACGTCGATGAGCAAGTCTCCGGCAACCCGAGTGGCTACCCCCGGGCGCTCGCCAGTGAGCATCTCGCCAAGGTTTCCCGTGACTGATCGCGTGCTTTCCTCGGAGATGGCACTGGGAAGCGTGACGAGAGGCGCAGCCGCAATCGCCCCGGGGATGTTGCGCCGAATAACCCCAGCCGTCGCCTCTGGCGCCAGCAGTCGTCCAAGCATAGAGGTGGGGTGCAGCCCCTCCGCCACAGACGCAACACCCTTCGCGCCAAGCAGCGTTGCTGCAATATCCGGAGCGGCATACCCAGCACCAGACGCAACATACTCCGGAAGTGTTTGCGCTTCCGGAACCTTAGCTTCAAGCTCCGTTGCAAGTTTCCGAGTTGCACGCGCTGCCGTCAGCGCCCGAGCAGGCCGGACAAGCTCCTCTTCCGGGATTGGCGGACTGACAATCTTTGATATCATCTCGCCAATATCGGCGCCCATCTGCATCCCACTGACCGCCGCCCGATTCAAGAAGCGGTCCACGAATCCCGGACGTTCCGTAGGGGCAGGGATAGGCGCTGGGGCGGGAGCTTCCTCCACCCCATACGCCTTCTTGTAGAAGTCATTCTTCTGCCGCATATACTCGGAGTACAGCGCCTTTTGCCGCTCATACTCTGCGCGAGACTTAATAGGATCGGGCATCCTTTGGTCCGGTAAAAGTTACTTCTTGGACGGCGTCTTGGCGAACGGGTTCATCGCACTGTTCTGCCACTGGTCAAAGCTCGGGAAGTCTGTCGGCGTGTTGACAATCGAGCGCAGTGTTGTGGCAAACTGCCGGATTTCCTGCTCCGTCTTGGGGCGCCGCGTCTCCTCCCCCAGCGCATCTTTCAGGATGACATCCTGCTGCATATACCGCGCAATCGCCTCGTTGATGTCGCGCTCTGTCATGGCGCCAGACTTCGACGCCTTGGCTGCATCACGCGCCGCCAGTGACGCCGCAGCGGAGGCATCACTCTGCCGGATGTTCGCCTCGGACACACGAAGCTGCATCGGAGACGCCGTCTCAATCCCCAGCACCCCGGCGTCCACGCCACTCAAAACCATCCGCGCTTTGTTGAGGTCTCCGCCAAACTGCGGCGTCGCCGCCAATGCTTTGGCACGGTCCTCCAACTGCGCGACCTCCGCCGCCTTCGTGTCCTGCTGCATGGCCTGCTGGAGCGCCACGCTCAGGAGCGTGTTCTCCTCAGGCGTCCGGGGCAGCGCATACCGCTGGCCACCTTCACGGAAGGTCCGCTGGGGGCGCGAGCGGAAGTCTCCCATCACACGTTCGACGTTGGACATCTGCCGCTCAGGGGCAGGCGTCCCAAAGGCTGGAAGGGCTGTCGGCCCCGGGCCACCGGCTGGCGCCTGTGTCCGCTGGGCAATCGCCTGCCCCAACGTCGCAGGGGACATCGGGGGCGCCGTGGGCGGCTGGGTCGCCGCCATCGGCCCGATCTTCCCCTGCTCCTCGGGTAACACATCGTCAACTGGCGTGGCGCCCATCTGCGCGAGCAACCCACGCTGGCGAAGTTTGAGTTCGTCTTGCGCCAACCGCTCGCGGCGCTGCATTTCGCGGTACTGTTCCGCGCCTTGGAGACCGCCCCCCAGTCCTGAGAGGGCGGCTTGCAGCGCGGTGAGGATGCCTTCTGCGGCCATAGGAAATCTCCGGAATTAACGAGTGGTGCCGCCAGCCGCCTTGAGTGCAGCGACAAGCTGCACCATCAAGTCGCTCTGGTACTGGCTCGCCGCGATGCGCTGCTGCGCCGCTGCCAGTTCTGCCTGATACTGCGCGGACTGCGCGGCGGTCTGTTGCGAACGAGCGCCAACGGTTGTCTGACCGCCAGAGAGGTACGATCCGGTGGGGTCGTAAGTGTACCCTGTCAGTTCGGTGAGTCCCAACTGACGGCGCAGGCCGAGTTCCAGATTTGCAATGTTCTGTTGTGAGGTTTGCGCTTCACGCGCCAGCGTCTGCCCAGACAGCACCCCACCCACCGCGCCAACCGATGTACCAGTAGTCAGCGGGACGTAGTTGTAGCCCGTCGCCTCGGTCTGCGCCAGCGCTTGCCGTAGCGATTGTTCCAGATTGAATTGACGAGACGCTTCGGTCTGCGCTGCGTTGAACTGGCGTATCGCCTCTGCCTGCTGCTGCGCGGCCAGTGTCGTCGCACCAGTTGCTGTCGCCCCAACCGCAGCCCCTGTGGTCAGCGGAGTGGCCACCTGCCCAGTCAACTGCCCCATGCCAAGGGCTTGCTGCAACGACTGTTCCAGATTGAACTGACGAGCGCCTTCGCCACGCGCCGCAACAGCTTCGTTGATACGCTGCTGTTCCAGATTGTTCTGCGCGAGATTCTGCGCGTTCTGCGAGGACAACTGCTGCCCAAACTGCGACGCCTGATTCTGAACGCGCTGCGTCTCTAGGCCAAGCTCTTGCATAGAAATGCCATACTGCTGCAAGCGAGCCGTCTGCTGTTCGTTCAGCGTCAGCCCAAACTGTGAAGCCTCTTGGTTAAGCTGCTGCTGGAACTGCGATCCCTGCTGCGCCAACCGTGCCTGCTCCAGCGACAAGTTGCCAACGCCAAGCTGCTGCTGCAACGCTTGCTGGATGTCGAACTGCCGACGCTGCTCGGCCTGCTGACCAGCGGCGAGTGTTTGGACGCCACCGACTTGCCCAGTCAGTTCCCCCAAGCGCATCCCAAGCTGCTGTTGAAACTCGTTCGCGGATTGCGCGGCTTGTCCCGCTTGGAGCGCCTGCTGCCCCATCGACTCAAACTGTTGCTGCCCGAACTGTGCGGCGCGAAGCTGGTTCTCAAACGTCGCGGCCTGCGCGACGCGGTTGGCCTCAAACTGCGCCAAGTCCTGTGATCCAGCCAGCTCCGCCAAGCTCTGTCCGGCCTGCATCAACTGAGCGCGATCCTGCGCCTGCGTCTCTGCGGCTCGCTGCAAAAGCTGCGCGTCAAGGTCCGCCAAGGCGCGAGACTGTTGCCCCGCCAAATCGCCCATACGGCCACCGCCGATAGACGAAGCCGACAACCCGCGACGGGCCAGCTCTTCGTTGAGCTGCTTCTGTTGCGCTTGGTATTCGGCTTGAAGGTTCGCGGCCTGTGCGCCACGGATCTGCTGGAACGCCTGTGTGTCAAAGCGCGAAGGGGCCGCACCAAACTCCTGAAGCTGCTGCTGCAAGTTTTGGCGCGTCTGCTGGGCCTGCGCTGATCCGCCGAACTGTCCGAACGTCTGGGCGGTCGGGGTGGCTGGCGGGGCAGGACGCGCCACGCCCTGCTTCTGCAACTGGGCAAACGTCTGCGCCGGTTGCATCGCCTGACGCTGCTGGCGCCGCTGCATATCCTGCCCGTATGTCTGTTGCTGGCCACCACCCGTGGTGTTCGTGGTACCCAGCATCTCATTGGTTCCGGGGAGTGACCCGAACGCGGTGTTGAAGGTGGCCATGTGTGTGTCTCCTTATGACGAGCCGTACTTGCGGTCCAGATCCTGCTGGTAGCCCCGCTGACGCGCAATCTGCTCTTCAACCAAGGGCATCAGATACTTGCGGATCTGCGCGTTGTTCGCCTCTTCAATCGCTCGGACCCGCTTCTCTTCTTTCAGGCGCTCGCGTTCCGTCTTTCGGTTGAGATATGCGCCCACCACCGAGCCAAGTCCTTGCGCGACACCACCAATTGCCGCCCCGCTTTCCCCACTCAACAGCTTACGCAGCTTGCTCATCCGCCCTTCGTTCTCGTTGGGAGTCCCAGTCGGCTCGTCCGGGTTGGTGAACATATTGCCACCCATCCGTGCATCACCACGGCGCGACATCCCAAACATGGTGCGCGGCTGCTGGCCAAGGTTTGCCAGCGCCATCGTCTGCGGAGAGACCAACTGGAACCCCCCTTGCTTGTCCATGCTGGACAGGGTCGGCATCCCCCCGATCCGATACGGGCTTCCGCTAAACGGATTGCTGTAGCTTGCCATCGTTACTCCGTGGCCTCAGAGGCCGGTTCAAGAATCGGCGCATCCTCAACGGGGAGCGCCAGTTGGACATAGGTGTGGGCGAACACATCATAGCGCCACCCCTCTTCCGGCTTGAGGTCCGGGGCGGCATCGAACGCGACCTGCGCGATGCGCTCCATCTCCTGCTGGAATCTAATTGCAAACTGCTGGGAAATTGACACCAGCCCCTCGTTGGCAGCGCGGTAATCCAAAGCGACCGGGACGGTCATCAGTAGCCCCCCTTCCGCTTGGCCACGACCTTCCGGGCCGTTTCCGGCATCTTGGCAAACGCCTTCTTCGGCGTGGCCTTGATGAACTCCTTGGCCACGGCCTTGCTCGGGCCGTCCTTCACCTTGCCAGCGGCAGCGGCCTGCATCAGCCGGTTCTGGGCCTTGCTCTTGATCGGCATTACTTGGCTCCTGTCCGCGCCACGGCGGCGTTATCTACGAGGTTGGGGTACGGTCGCCCAGCCGCCTTGGCACGGGCTTTGGCTTGCGCCTTCTGGTCGGCGCTGAGTTTCGTCGGCTTCTCCCCCTTCGGGGCAGGCTTCTTCCAGAACGCCACTTTGCGCTTGGGCATGGTTAGACGCGGTTGACGGTGAGGATGACAGACGGCGCAGCGGGGTGATTGTTCGCGGCAGGGATCTGCTCAATCCGGCAGTTGGTGTTCGTGGTCTCCCAGTACAACTGGACGTAGTCGTTCGCGGCCAGCGTCAGGAACAGATTCCACGCGGTAATCAGATGGCCATCAACCGACCCGTGCTTGCTGACGACCGTTACCCGTCCGGCGCTATTGGCGATGTTCGTCCCGTTCTTCTTGAACCACAGCCACACATCTTGGTCCTGCGAGTCGGCGTTGGCGAGCTGAACGCTGAACTGGATGTTGTACGTCCCCGCGTTCGCCACCTTGATCTGCGACCCACTGACCAGCGTGACGCCGTTGCTGACATCCGTGGTGTCAAACGTGACCAGCGTGGCGGTGTTGGCCGACGCTGCCGTCTGGTCGGTGGAGTCTTGGAACGCGCCGTGGTAGTTCCCGCTCGACCATGTATCCAGCGCCTGCCACGCGCCACTGGTGTAGATGTACGCGATCCGCGTATCGGTCGAGATCCAGAACGACCCTTCCGTGGCGCTGGCCGGTCGGCTGCTGTGCGCCCCAGACTGCACATGGATCGACGTATCCGCATCGTGCGCGTTGAACGCCACGCCCGTGAGGTTGTCGTTCGTCCGTACGATGTTCGCGTCAATCAACCCCGTGCCAATGTTGACCGGAGTGGTGAACGTCTTGAGCGTGTGGCGTGGCAGCAGGACTGGCATCGCTTACGACTGCGGCGGGACGGGCCACGCCGGAGGATGGAACGGATCGGTGACGCCGTTCATGTAATCGCGGAGTTGCTGGCGATAGACGCGCCACGCGGCCACCTGCTCCGGCGTCAGCGTCACATCGGGCAACTGCGTCCAGTCACACGCATAGAGCTTCTGGTCCCGCGTATAACGCAAGCCCCTCAGCGCGTTCTGCTTCGCCTGTTCCATTTCCTGCGGCGTGAACGGCGTGTTCACCCATGTGTTCGTGTACGCATCCTTTGCCGCGTCCCAGACAATCGGGCCATCGTTCGTGTGCTCAAACTGCACCGGCGCTGGCTTCTCCGTGTACTTGAACAC
>Ga0255078_1000490_pt1 | contig 11096 bp, 10 predicted proteins | sample Colum_Atlam_RepA_FD_188462 | JGI IMG/M metagenome (GOLD analysis project Ga0255078, IMG submission 188462) | Freshwater microbial communities from Columbia River, Oregon, United States - Colum_Atlam_RepA_8h | ecosystem: Environmental > Aquatic > Freshwater > River | place: USA: Oregon... | reverse complement strand
GACGTAAAGGAAACAGTTACGATTGAAGACGCAAATGGAAATACATTTTTGGAAATTATTGATTTAATTAAACCAGAAAGAATGAAAGGTATTAGTGAGGGAAGAAAATCGGGAGATTATTCACTACACGATTGGTTTTCAAAAAGCAGATCAAGTGATGGGAAACCGGGATGGGTTCAACTAGGAGGCAAATACGCAGGAAAACCTTGTGCGAAGCAACCAGGACAAACCACTAAACCAAAGTGTGGTTCATCAAAAATGGCTGCAAATATGTCCGATGATGAAGAGGATGCAGCAGCAAGAAGAAAAAGAAAAGAAGACCCAAATCCAGATAGGTCAGGACAAGCAAAAAATGTTGCGACTGAGGAATTTGTAAGCGAAGATGCCTGTAAAGAAAAAGTAAAATCTCGTTATAAAATTTGGCCTAGTGCTTATGCTTCTGGGGCACTTGTCAAATGTCGTAAAGTTGGTGCTAAAAATTGGGGCAATAAAAGTAAAGATGTAAAAGAAGGGTATACACGCATACAGTCTCGTGGTTCTACTTATAGTATCGTGTTAAATTGGAGAGGAAAATATCTTTCAGTTCAAATGTTTTTCCCACAATTTGCTAGACCACCAAAAGATCAGGTTACTTATGAAGTGAGGAAGATATATCCTGGTGCAATTGTATTGTCATACAATCCATCCACAAAAGACCCAACAAAACCATTATTATTTACAGGAGATGAAAATGAATCCAGAAGACATTGAACTAGAAGATCTTTCTAAGATTTTTGAATACGAAAAAATTTCTAGAGAAATTGATACTTGTGAAAATATAGAACAAATAAAAGACATAGCAAAGTCATTTGTTAAATTGCATTTAAAACAACAAGAAGTCATATTACAAATTGGATTATGATTGATAAACATTATAAGGGCAATCCGAATTTAAAAGCGGAAAACGTCCAAATTGAATTTACAACAGATCAAATTCAAGAATATTTAAAATGCAAAAATGATCCAATTCATTTTGCAAAAAATTATGTAAAGATTGTTTCTCTGGATCACGGATTAGTTCCGTTTGATATGTATGATTTTCAAGAAGAATTGATTACAAACTTTCACGAGAATAGATTTAATATTGCAAAACTTCCTAGACAGACAGGAAAATCAACTACTGTTGTATCTTATCTTCTCCACTATGCTCTGTTCAATGACAATATAAGAATCGCAATTCTAGCAAACAAAGCAGAAACAGCAAGAGAACTTTTAGGCAGACTACAATTGTCTTATGAAAATTTACCAAAGTGGTTACAGCAGGGTGTTGGTTCTTGGAACAAAGGTTCGTTGGAACTTGAAAATGGTTCTAAAATCGTAGCAGCATCGACATCATCGTCTGCTGTTCGAGGAAATTCTTTCAATATTATTTTCTTGGACGAATTTGCGTTTATTCCAAATCATATTGCAGAGCAGTTTTTCTCTTCTGTATATCCTACTATTTCTTCAGGTCAAAGCACAAAAGTTATTATCATCTCAACTCCAAATGGGATGAATATGTTTTATAAACTTTGGCACGATGCCGAAAGAGGAAAGAATGGTTATGTTCCATTAGAAGTTCATTGGTCTGCGGTGCCTGGAAGAGACGCAGAGTGGAAACGACAAACAATTGCGAATACTTCCGAAAGACAATTCACACAGGAGTTTGAGTGCGAATTCTTAGGGTCTGTTGACACTTTGATTACTCCATCAAAACTTAGAATGATGGTTTATGATGACCCACTTACTAGAAGCAAAGGGATGGATGTGTATGAAGATCCAATAGAAAAGCACACCTATTTGATGACTGTTGACGTATCTCGTGGAATGAGTAATGACTACTCTGCATTTATTGTATTTGATATCAGTCAATTCCCATATAAGGTAGTCGCAAAATATAGGAACAATGAGATTAAACCTATGCTTTTTCCAAATATTATTCACGATATAGCAAAAGCATATAATAAAGCATTTGTTCTCGCAGAAGTAAATGATATTGGAGAACAAGTATCAAGTATACTTCATTTTGATTTAGAATACGATAATATTTTAATGTGTTCTATGAGAGGAAGAGCAGGTCAACTGGTAGGACAGGGATTTTCTGGAAAGAAAACTCAACTTGGAATCAAAATGTCCAAAACAGTCAAAAAAGTTGGATGTTCCAATTTAAAGACAATTATTGAAGATGATAAATTAGTCATCAAAGATTACGATATTATCAGTGAATTGACTACTTTTATTCAAAAAAGTCAATCATTTGAAGCAGAAGAAGGATGTAATGATGACCTGGCAATGTGTCTTGTAATCTTTGCTTGGTTGGTCGTCCAGGATTATTTTAAAGAGATGACGGATAATGATGTTCGCAAAAGAATATATGAAGACCAAAAAGACCAAATAGAACAAGATATGGCTCCATTTGGTTTTATGTCTGATGGATTATCCAATGAAGTATCTTTTGTTGATGTAGATGGTGATAGATGGCATTTAGATGAGTATGGTGATAGAGCATATATGTGGGAATACGGGTAATGAGTTTCGAAGAAGAGATTGAATTAGATAATCTACTCTTCAAAGAGAGAGTATGTAGATCTTGCAGAATAAAAAAAGACTTATTAAATGATTTTTATTTGACTAGAAAAAATAGAAAAGGGTTTCCCTCTGCATATTCATATGAATGCAAAGAATGCACTATAGAAAGAATTATTAATAGTAGGAAAAAATATTCACAAAAATTTATAGATAATTATTATCCCGATTGGTAATTGTTCGTGCATTGTTTCCCCATTTGAAGAATATCAATTTATAAATACTTCTAGGCAAAAATGAACTTCTTCACGAGGGGAAAAAGATGGCGTTAAATTTAGTATCACCAGGAGTCAGAACAAGAGAAGTTGACTTGACTGTTGGGGGAATTACCGCAGCAAATAATCAAGTTGGCGCTATTGCTGGACCTTTCCAAAAAGGTCCAGTTAATGTTCCCATCCTAATTGAAACAGAAAATGACTTACTCAATACATTCGGAAAACCAATTTCATCAGACTCACAATACGAATATTGGTTAGGTGCTTCTTCGTATCTTTCTTATGGTGGTGTTCTAAGAGTCGTTAGATGTGATGGTGACAATTTAAACAACTCAAATGCTGGAGTTGCTGCTACATCAGTAACCTTGAAAATTACATCATCTGAAGATTACAATAATACTTATTCATCTGCTACTGCTTGGCATTGGGCTGCTAGAAACCCAGGTTCTTGGGCCAATAATCTAAAGGTTTGTGTAATTGATGCAGCCGCAGACCAACGAATTGCAATTGGAACTTTTGGATTGAACGTTGGATATGCTGTTACTGCTGCATTCTCCCAATCAGTTGCTGGTGTTGGAACAGTAACAACAGAAACAGGAGTTCTTAAAGGTATTATTACCAAAGTCAATGAAGGTTCGATTGACGTAAAAGTTACTGCAAAATCTTCTGGTGCTGGTTCTACTGCATTTACTGAAACATCTTATGCGGAAGGAAGTGTAAATGCATTTGGTTCTGGAAATATTAAAATTACTGATAATAGTGGCAATTTTGTTAAAATTGAAGAATCATCGGTTGCAAGATTTTTTGGTGTAGTTTCCGCTGGTTCAACAGTAATCAATCCTGTAGATTCAATCACAAATCTTCCAAGTACAATTTTAGCAGGACAATTTATTGTTCCAGTAACTGGATCTTCTCTTGCAGATGGAACCACTTATACTGTGGGGATTGCAACTACAGTCAATGGTGTTTCACAAACTGCACTTGGTTTGAGTACAATAGCAAATGGATCTGGAACAGTACAATTTTTAGTTCTTAATGTTGCTGTTAATGGTGAAACAATTACTGCACCTTCAGATTGGTACAATCAACAAACTTTGGGATTAACAAATTCTACTGTTTATTGGAAAAATATCGCACCAAGACCAAGGACTTCTCAATATTCATCCGAAAGAAATGGAAGAAATGATGAACTGCACGTTGTTGTTGTTGATGACACTGGAGAAGTGACTGGTAGTGCTGGTAATATTCTTGAGAAATATACCAATTTATCCAAAGCGTCTGATGGCAAGATTTCACCATCAGAAGCAAATTACTATAAAGATATTATTCGTGACAATTCACAATACATTTTCCCTGGATTTGCTCCAGTTGGTTCTCCGTCTAAATTCTCAACTGTATCTGGAGTTTCTTCTACGTCCAATACTACTTGGGGTCTAACAGCACAAGGAAATACATTTAATGTAATTGGTGCAACTACATATAACTTAACTGGTGGTAGAGATTATTCTGGAACTAGTAATGTTGGTGGATATTCAATTTCTTTGGCAAAGGTGATTGATGGATATAGAAACTTCACAAATCCAGCAGAATATCAAATCAACTTTATAATTGGTGGTCCTTCTGGTGGTGCTACAATTCAAGAATCACAAGCAAAAGCAAATGAATTAATCGCAATTGCAGATACTCGTAAAGACTGTGTTGCTACTATTTCACCACATAGAGCAGGTGTTGTTGATGTGGCAAACTCTGATACTCAAACTACTAACATTGTCAATTTCTTTGATCCATTAACCTCATCATCCTATGCAGTGTTTGATACTGGTTATAAGTATGTTTATGATAGATTTAACAATCAGTTTAGATACATTGCTTGTAATGCTGACATTGCTGGATTGATGGCTAGAACATCAATCAATCAGTATCCTTGGTTCTCACCTGCTGGTGCAAACAGAGGAGCACTCAATAATGCAGTAAAACTTGCATTTAATCCTTCACAAGCACAAAGAGATCTTCTTTATCCAAAGAGAATCAATCCAATTATCTTCTCCCCTGGTGCCGGTATTATTCTTTTTGGTGATAAGACTGCCCTTTCGTATACTTCAGCATTCGATAGAATTAATGTTCGTCGTTTATTCTTAACACTCGAAGCAACTATTGAAAGAGCAGCAAGAGCACAACTCTTTGAGTTTAATGATACAATCACCAGAGCAAACTTCATCAATATTGTTGATCCATATCTTCGTGATGTGAAGTCAAAAAGAGGTATTACTGATTTTGTTGTTGTCTGCGATGAATCAAACAACACTCCTGATATTATTGATGCGAATCAATTCAAGGCTGATATTTATGTCAAACCTGCAAGATCAATCAACTTTATCGGATTGACTTTTGTTGCTACTCGCACAGGAGTCAGCTTTGAAGAAATTATCGGTACTGTTTAATTAACGAGGTAACAAACAATGGCAAATAACGCAACTGGTGGTGGCATTTCACCAAGTCAAAGAACTCTAAATGACTTCAAAAATAGAATTTCTGGAGGTGGAGCAAGACCTAACCTCTTTGAATGTGAAATTAATTTCCCAACTGCTGCTTTTAATGGTAATGGCAATGATGCAAATGCATTATCTGAAAAAACTAGATTTTTAATTAAAGCAGCATCATTACCTGGATCTACAATCAACGTAATTGATATTCCCTTTAGAGGAAGAAATCTTAAAATTGCTGGAGATAGAACATTCGATCCTTGGACGATTACAATAATCAATGATGTTGATTTCAAAATTAGAAATGCTTTTGAGAGATGGATGAACTATATGAATAAGCACGAAGATAATTCTGGAGAACTAAATCCTGTTAATTATCAGAAGGATATGAAGGTTTATCAACTCGGTAAAGCAGGAGTTGATGTTAATATGACATCTAATAATAAAATGAATATCCTCAAATCTTATTCATTTTATGGCACATTCCCAACTTCTATTAGTGCGATTGATCTTTCATACGATCAGGCAGATACCATCGAAGAATTTACAGTAGATCTTCAAGTCCAATGGTGGGATGCTCTTGATACTTCAGGAAATAGCCTACTTGGTTCTTCAACACAAGAAAGATTTGATGCAAATTCTGTCACTTCAGACTTCTGATAAATAGTAGAACAAGGACAATAACATTACTATGGCAAAACTGTTTGGTTTTAAGTTTGAAGACAATAGGGAGAAGCAGTCTACAAAGATTGTTTCTCCCATTCCTCGTAATGATGAAGATAAATCAGACTTTTATATTTCAAGTGGATTTTACGGTCAGTATGTAGATATTGAAGGTGTTTATAAGAGTGAAGCAGATTTAATTAGAAGATATCGTGAGATGTCTTTGCATCCAGAATGCGATAGTGCAATTGAGGATGTTGTAAATGAAGCAATTGTATCTGACTTAAATGATTCACCAGTAGAGATAGACCTTTCAAATCTTCCTGCTTCTGATAAACTGAAAGAGATTATCCGAGAAGAGTTTAAGTATATTAAAGAAATTATGGACTTCGATAAGAAGTGCCACGAGATTTTTAGAAACTGGTATGTTGATGGAAGAATCTATTATCATAAAGTAATTGATTTCAAAAAACCATCAGAAGGAATCAAAGAAGTAAGATATATTGATGCTTTAAAAATTAAGTATATAAGAAAACTAAAAAAAGACAATAAAGATGCTTTTGGTACTGAGTATAGAAAAATTGTAAACGATAAAAATCAAATTGATTTTGGGAATCAAGAGATTGAAGAATTTTATATGTATGATCCAAATGTTGGGTCATCACAAAGTGCTTCATATAGAGTATCAGATGTAAATAACGTAAAAATCGCAAAGGATGCGATTGTGTATGTTACTTCTGGTCTTGTAGATAGAAATAAGCAAACTGTTCTTTCTTTCCTTCATAAGGCAATCAAGGCACTCAATCAATTGAGAATGATTGAGGATAGTCTTGTGATTTATAGACTATCAAGAGCACCAGAACGTAGAATTTTCTATATTGACGTTGGCAATCTTCCCAAGATTAAAGCAGAACAGTATCTGCGTGACGTTATGAACCGTTATAGAAACAAACTTGTCTATGACGCAAGCACTGGTGAGATTCGTGATGACCGTAAATATATGGCTATGCTTGAGGATTTCTGGTTACCAAGAAGAGAGGGTGGTAGAGGAACCGAAATCACTACACTTCCTGGTGGGCAAAATCTTGGAGAACTTGCTGACATTGAGTATTTCCAAAAGAAACTTTATGATTCTTTAGGTGTTCCACCAACAAGACTTGCTGCAGAAGGTGGATTCAATCTCGGTCGTTCATCAGAAATTCTAAGAGATGAACTTAAATTTACTCGTTTTGTTGGTAGACTAAGAAAAAGATTTTCTCAAATTTTTATCGATTTACTCAAAACTCAATTAATTCTTAAAAATATTGTAACATTAGAAGATTGGGAGGTATTGTCTGACCATATCCAGTTTGATTATGTTTATGATAATCATTTTTCTGATTTGAAGAAAAATGAATTGATGAATGATAAATTGGGTGTTGTTGCTGCGATGGACCCATATCTTGGTCGTTATTTCTCCGCAGAATATGTAAGAAGAGAAATTCTCGGTCAAACTGATAGTGAAATCAAAGAAATCAACGCACAAATGAAGAAAGAAATTAAGGATGGAATTATTCCAGACCCAGCAGCAATGATGAATCCAATGGGTGCTCCAGGTGCTATGGGTGCTCCACAAGACCCAAATGCACTTGGAGCAATGCCCCAAGAACCAGGATTGACCGACAAACAAGCAGGTGTTGAATTGGGGTCTGCTGGAGAATTATAAATAATTTTAGTTAAAACTTATTATAACTATGGACGATTTAATGGATTTGATTTTAACTGACGAATCTCCTGCGGAAGTCAGTGACAAGATTAAAGAAATTCTTTTTGCAAAATCAGCAGAAAAAATTAATGCAGTAAGACCAGAAGTTGCTACAAGTCTTTTTGGTGAAATCGAGGATAATCAAGAATACGAGGATTGATAAGTGAATGACTTTGGAGTAGATTCCAAGGACTTATCTGATTTTTTTACTGCAATAAGTGCAGGAAAACAAAAAAGAAAAAAAGAACTTGACGAAACAGTAGGAAGTGCTGTTGATGATTTCTTTTCAACGATAAGTACTGGAAAAAAAGTTATCAAAGAAAAGAAAGAATCTCTCGTTGGAGATTCTTTTGATGAACTTTTTTTGTCTCCTTTAAAAGAGGAGATTGTTCCAAAGAAAAAGAAAAAGATACAAGAACAAAAAACTGTTAAGGCATTTGAAGATTGGTTATATTCCGAGACACCAAAAAAACAAGAACAAGTAATTGAAGAAGTAATTGAAAATTCTTTGGATGAAGTTCTTGAGGTTTTGGAAGAATATAAAGAAGAACTTGAAGAACCCAAAGAAGAACTGATTGAAAAATCATTAGGTCTTCTTGCCGAACCAAGTGATGTTAAAGTTCAACAAGACCCATTAACTCCATTAGACCAAAAGTTCGCAACACTTGACGATTTACAGAAACATTACAAACTGTTTCTTTCTCGTATTCAACAACAACTCTCCACATTAGGTGGAGGTGGTGAAACTCGTCTTGAGTTTTTGGATGATGTAAATAGAGATTCTGTTAAATCAGATCATAAATTTCTGAGATATGATGCTCCAACTAAAAAATGGATTGGTGCATATGCGGGTGAAGCACCTTTTATAAGCACTACAACTTATGTAACTTCATCAACATATACAATTACTGAAAATGATTATTATATTGGGGTTAATTATGCTGGAGCAGTCACAATTACTCTTCCTACTGGAGTAGTTGAAGGAATTACATACATAGTAAAAGATGAACTTGGAGAGGCATCTAAGGGAACGAATAGATATATCACAATCCTTCCATCAGGTTCAGATAAAATTGACGGACGGGACAGGGCAATTCTTGCATATGATTATGGTTCACTTACTTTTGTTTATAGAAACGGTTGGAGGGTAGTTTAATGTCTCATTTATATCAACCAAGTTTAGACCAACACGATGCATTTGGTCGTTTAAGAATATCAAGTCCATTAACACTATTTGATTCATCTCACAGATATAGAGACAACAATCTTTGGACGAATTTGATCGTAGGAACTGGTTCTACTGTTGGGTTTGTAACGACTCAAGGTTTGGTCAATATTGGAATTGGAACTACAAGTGGTTCATCAGTCATCAGAGAAACCACAAAAGTATTTTCATATCAACCAGGAAAATCATTACAAATAATCAATACATTTGTAATGAATGCACCAAAAACAAATCTTCGTCAGAGAGTAGGATACTTTGGTGCTGATAATGGAATTTATTTTGAAACTGATGGAACTACTTTAAATTTTGTAGAAAGAAGTATTGTAACTGGAATCTTATCGGAAACTCATGCGCCACAATCATCGTGGTTATATGATAAGATGGATGGAACAGGTCTTTCTGGATATACTCTTGACCCATCCAAAGGTCAAATTATGTGGACTGATATTGAATGGTTAGGATTGGGAACAGTTAGAGTTGGTTTTGTAATTGATGGAAAATTTATTCATTGCCATTCATTCCATCACTCAAATCTAGTCCAATCAACTTATATTACAACAGCATCATTACCTTTGAGATATGAAATTACAAATACCGGAGTGACTACAAGTTCAAGCACACTTAAACAAGTTTGTTCTACTGTAATTTCAGAAGGTGGATATGAACTTCGTGGATTGCAACAAGCAGTTGGAACTACAGTTACATCTCCAGTTAATTTACCATTACCTGCTGGAACTTATTATCCAGTCGTTTCAATTCGTCTTAAGTCATCTCCAAATCGTTTAGATTCTATTGTAATTTTAACAGCAATTTCAATGCTTGGTATTACAAATAATGGAATCTATAATTGGCAAGTGAGAGCAAGTGCCACCACATCTGGAGGAACTTGGACAAGTTCTGGTGCTGATAGTGCTGTTGAATATAAGATTGGTGGAGGAACAGTTGCTGGTGGAAGAGTTTTAGCGAGTGGATATTTCAACTCAACTCAACAAAGTTCTGTTCCTGTAGATATTCTCAAAGAAGCACTTTTTAAATTCCAATTAGAAAGAGACGGATTGACTGGAACTCCTTATGAACTTACATTAGTATGCTCTGCAAATGCGAATGCTGATATTCATGCATCAATGGACTGGGAAGAAATTAGTAGGTAATACTAGATATTGATAAATAACTAATATAGTCCAATTATTACAATGTCCGTATATAAGATTGTACAAAAAATTACACCATTGACGATGACTGGTGCAGCAGTAACCAGTAATCCAATTGCTTTGAGGTCTGGTTTTTTGAGAATTGTTCCAGAACAAGATGCTTATGTTGAGGTTGCTCCAACTCCAACGATTAGTACTACTACAAGTGCTAGTATTTTTGTTAAAGCAGGAACTGAACTCATTTTAAAAGAAACAGCAATTACTCAAACTATTGTTGGTGTAACTACTGGAACTACCACTGTTGTAACTTTACCAGAAGGTACTTTCTCTGATTTTTCTGCTGGTGATATTGTTGAACTTACTGGTGTTGTTCCATCAGGTATCAACACAACAGCAGCAACTGTTGCTTCAGTAAACGCAACAAACAGTGCAGGAACAGGTGGATTTAATAGAGTTATTACTCTTACTTGGAATACTTCATCTCAAGGTCCAGTAACTACTTCCACTGGTGTTTTAAGAAGAACAACAAAAGTTGCTGCTTTTGGGGCAAGTGGAAAACTTCACATCACAGAAATTCAAATCGCAGGTGGTTAATCCAATGAAACTTATCACAGAAGAAATCGAAAAGGTTAAGGTTATTGTTGAAGAAACCAACGGTAAAAAGTCTCTTTTTATTGAAGGTATTTTTCTTCAAGCAAACAAACCAAATAGAAACAAGCGTCTCTATGAAATGAGAACTCTCGAAAGAGAAGTCAAAAGATATAATGAAAATTATATTCAAAAAGGTCGTGCTCTTGGAGAACTAGGACACCCCGATGGTCCTTCTTTGAACCTTGATAGAGTTTCTCATAAAATTGTTTGTTTGGAGAGAGTTGGAGATAATTTTAGAGGAAGAGCAAAAATTCTTTCCACTCCTATGGGAAAAATTGCAGAATCTCTTCTCGGTGAAGGTGTGATGTTGGGAGTTTCTTCTCGTGGTGTTGGTTCATTAATTCCAACTAACGAAGGATA
>Ga0255078_1000485_pt1 | contig 11185 bp, 11 predicted proteins | sample Colum_Atlam_RepA_FD_188462 | JGI IMG/M metagenome (GOLD analysis project Ga0255078, IMG submission 188462) | Freshwater microbial communities from Columbia River, Oregon, United States - Colum_Atlam_RepA_8h | ecosystem: Environmental > Aquatic > Freshwater > River | place: USA: Oregon... | reverse complement strand
GTAATGTTGTAATTGATTTAACGCACTCAGAATAAATATTCAAATAATTGGGCGGATTTGCCACATTAAATAAAATATTCTTGGCATTATAACTTGCGACCGCCGACGCATTTTCCGCCGACAATATCATTTTTCCGCGATAACTATTTTTGGCAACATCGAGTTCTTGTTTAGACACGCCATCTTTTATTAAATCACAAATCAGTTTAATAATGAGAGGAAGCACACCCGGTTTGCTGGATGACCCATTTTTAAAGATTTTTTCAGGGTCGCATTCCGCATAGAACGTAAAACTTCCCGTATGTTCATAATAATCACTGCTCGTATACGATGAATATGTAAGTCCGTTTTCCTCTCTTAGAATCATAAAAAGTCGACTTGAAAGCGAACCGCTCAAAATCCGTCGCAACATTTTCAACACGTATCGGTCTTTATCGTGTATAGAACATGTGCGAAATCCAACACAGATGTGCGCTGGGTTTATCGGCATCTTGACAACCTTATACACAACATCTGTTTGATGAGCAAGAGATAAGATGGGAGAGGATGGACACGCTACCATTGATTTTTGCGATTCTTGCACAAAAAAAGACTTGGAAACAGCGGCACAAATAGAGTCGAATGAATTGGCCGAGCAAACGCTCAATATCATCCGACCTGGCACATAAAATGCACGATACATTTCCACTATTTTATCATATTGAAGCACGTGTTTTCCAACATGGTATTTCAGTTCATCTACGGGATATTCAAATGGAGACCCCGCAAAAATAACACCGTCTGCGTTTTCAAGGGCGACGATTTCGGCATCATCGGCGTCTTTAATCATTTCTTCGCGAACCACGTCTTTTTCCTTATCATATTCTTTTCTGTCAAATATCGAGTTCAATAACATATCCGACAACAACTGAATATATTCAACCACACACTCTGTATTTGTCTCAATATAATATTTGGTGTATCGTTTGTCGGTAAACGCATTTATTTCTGACCCGGTTTTATCTATGATTGTTGAAATCTCAAATGTAGATGGATGAAGCGGCGTGCCTTTGAAACACATATGTTCAATAAAATGCGCCGACCCGCGCGAATCTGCTGCTTCATGGATACTTCCAACATCACAAATCACTTGTATAGATGCAGCGTTCGACCCGTGAAATGACCTCTGGTAAATCAACCGAAATCCATTGTCATAGGTTCGGGTTTTCATGAGAATACTATATATTATGATATAGTATTTTCTAGAGTTAATTCAGTTTAACTCAAAATATAGTAGCCTTGGTGCTCGTCATGTTCATCCACGGCTTTGCCAATCAGCGAAAACCCGCATTTCGCAGCCATTGCTAAAATATCCGTCTCCGAGTCCATAAACAAGCGCCTCTCATTTTGTCGCACATTTTGCGTAGCAGCATCCGTAAAAGTTTCCACAAAAGACGCCTCACATTTGTCGCAAATATCATATTTCGCATTGTAATTGAAATTGCCGAAATCCACGTCGGTTCGCACGATTCGCTGTTTTGCGTATTTTTGCGGATTGTCAATGAGCATCGGCGTCCCCACGGGCACAACTGTATTGAATTGGTCTTTGTTCACCAGATGAATAACAAGATACCCGCCGCCTCTCAACCAATACCGACAATTGGTGAAGAACGCCGCCTTGTTCTCGATTTCATAAATGGTCTGATAGAGGCACAAAATGTGTGTAAACGCCGCGCGTTCAAATGCCATCGGTTCCAAAACATCGGCCACTTTTGTCGGCGCGTCTGTTTTCAATTGCGACTGCGCCGCCATTGCCGGCGACTTATCAATGCCCACACATTTGGCGCCTGATTCCGTCAACTGGCGCAGCGTTTCTCCCGTCCCCGACCCGACATCGAGGAAAACACTATTGTCGTCTGCCCCCGTCATTTTGAGTATTTGCGCCAACTCCGGTTTTGCGCGCTCTTCCGGCAAATGTAGTTGGTCATATATTTTTGCATAAAAATCATCGTATGAATCGCCGTCCATTTTCAAAAGAAACCGTTCTGATTGTGTGAATCCTTCCTCTATTTTCTTCCTAAATAGTGTCATAATTAGTGCCGCAATTGTAAGCACAAATAAAATAGTACTCCAGGATGGCATATATATTAGGAGCAAACTTATTGTCGCAGTTGTGTTCGCGTGGAATTGAAGAAACGGTCTTGGCCAATCCCCGCCAAATTGGGTCGTGCGCGGTCCGCCAAAACCGGTTTCTCAAAAAGCCCGGCATAGGGTTGTGCGATGGGTCTTGATACGACGTCAACACGATAAAGATCGCTTGTAGAGCTGGGTACATACACGGATTGCGACGAATGTTGAAGCGCCATTGTCTGGTTGCGGAGCACAGTCTCCGTATCAACATTTCGCATGTATGCCTTGTAGGGCCCTCGCCGGGTCGCTGGATTGAAATTATGCGCAACATTGTGTTCTACATATTGTTGGATTGGTACGGTGGGTGCGACAATCATTGGCAAATTGTATTTAGTAGAGAGAGGCCGCGGCGAGAAATTGGGTTCGAGCGGCGTGTCGGAAAATTGCCGGCTGCCGATTCGTTGATTCAATTCGTCGGTGCGTTCATGTTGAGATACAATAATTTCGCGATGTACACCGTCAATTAGTCCATTTGGTTGTATTCTATTATTGCCTAGATTCATATTACTATATATTACATTCAGTGAAAAGAAAAAACAATATATTGTGTGAATATATAAAGATGTTGTCCGCGATCAATACCATTTTCATAATTCTGTTTGTTATGTTGGCACTCGATTTAGTATACCTCTATTTGACTAAATCCATATTTGGACAACTCGTTGCCAAAATACAGAGGACGGCACTAGAACTAAAATGGGCGGGTGCTGTAATCGTGTATGCCTTGTTGGCGATTGGCCTTTATATATTTATTCTGGAACCAGGCAAACCATTATGGCAAGCAGCATTGCTTGGACTTGTTATATACGGTGTGTTCGATTTCACAAATTACGCCATGTTTAAAAAATATGACTTGGAAGTCGCACTTATGGATATGGTCTGGGGCTCTATACTATTGACAGCAACTACCTATATTGTGCGTCTGATTATTACTAAATAATAACGTTTTACCAAGACCCAATGGTGTAAAACAAGATATTGTGCGAATATATATTGATGATATTTACTTTCTTTTTTTTATTAACCGTGTTTCTTATTATGGCAATAGATTCATTATATTTGTATTTGACTACACTGCTGTTTACAATTATCATTTTTTGTGTAATTATTTTTACCATTTATATTTTATCAAAATATGGAATCTTATCAAAATATGGATTGACAGTTAATTATGTGAATATTTTATGGGGTACACTAATACTATCTATAATTTTGTATATTGTGCGCAAAAAAATCGGGCAAGTATAATTTTACAGTCGTACAACGCCAACTTTACAGTCGTACAACGCCAACTTTACAGTCGTACAACGCCAACTTTACAGTCGTACAACAAACACATTTGGATCAGATGGCTTTTCGCCAGATAGCTTTTCACCAGATTCCTGCATTCGAAATGAATCGTCGCGCTTTATGCGTTCTTCCGCATCTAAAACAATTTGCTCTGTTATTACGCCGATGCCTTCATAGAATGCCGCTACACGCGGATTTGTCTTGATTTTCTGCGGATTAAATCCGCTTAAATAAAGTCCATCCAGGGTTCGAATCCTGCTCAACCCCACATAACTCTGCCCATACTCAAACACATTTGAGCCTAAATCCATTTGTGCCAGGTCCAGTGTGACGCCCTGCGATTTATGTATTGTGAATGCCCACGCCAACCGCAACGGCACTTGTTCTATTCCAAGCCGTGGGTAATCACCGTGCTGGTATACTTTGGGCTGAATCGGCATTGTTATTCCATTTAGAAACTTTACAACGGGGACAACCGTGGTTCCGCCAACAAAATCCACGACGATTCCTTGCGACCCATTACAGATTCCTGAATCCGTGTCCAGGTTCGCAAGACACATTACAACGGCACCTTTTTTTAGCCGAAGTTTTGGCACTATTTTGCTGTTTTCTTCAAACAAATCCAGTTGCTGTTTCATCTCATCGGGACTGAGCGCCTCAGTTCGCACAATAAGGTCCGTCGGAATTGGTGTACCAGTTTCCGCATAGGTGGAAAGACGTGTTAGGCGTTTAGATTCATATACATGTTCCGCGTCTGTCAATTTAGCATACATGGTATCGTTCACCCGCTCGGCATCGGCATTTCGCGGAAACAATTTGGTGGGTACAATTCCGTCGCATTCTGTCGGTTCCAATATGCGCGCATGAAGAAGAGCCGCCGATTCGGGCGTCAACACGCCTTGTCGCACTTCGTCCAAGACTTTGATAAACTCGGGGTTCTTGTGTCGAAACATGGTTTTCAGAGCAATATGCGACTCCGCAGGGAAAGTTGCGGACCATCGCGCGGATTCAAAACAGAAACGTGTCGTTTCAGGTTCGTCGCGTTTTCCAACGGGAGGCAGCTGGTAGAAATCCCCGATGAAAATGACCTGGATACCGCCAAAAGGGCGCAGCGGGTTTTTGCGAATCACTTGGCCGATGCGGTCCAACACTTCGAACATTTTTTGCGACATCATCGACACTTCGTCCACAATAAGAACCCGCGTAGACTTCCAATTTGTATTCGCTTTTCGGTTCTTTGCGGCTTTGTCTACGATTTCGTGGACCTCTCCCTGGCACAAACCAATCCCACTCCATGAATGAATGGTTTTTGCGAAACAATTGAGTAGGACAGCGGCGCATCCGGTGAGCGCACAAACCGCGTATTTAGTGCTTCGCTGTTCCAGGTCTTGGCGAATTGTCTTGATGAGATGCGACTTGCCCGTTCCACCGGGTCCAGTGATGAATAGGTTGGCACCAGCGCGGTATTTGTAGAAGGCGTATTTTTGTTCGAGCGATAATGATTCAAGGTCGATTTCATTTTTTAAACCACCAACTTGAATAGTGTTCATGAATACTTCGGCTTCTTGTGCCAATTTGAACTTTTTGTATTGCGCACCTGGAAATCCATCAATTTGCGCTTTACATTCTTCCCAAGAAGTGTAAATACTGGGTACAATGCCTCGTCTTACGGCGTAGAAAGATGCGGATGCGGATGCGGATGCGGATGCGGATGCGGATGCGGATGCGGATGCGGATGCGGATGCGGATGCGGATGCGGATGCGGATGCGGATGCGGATGCTAATGTTGCTGCTGATGCTAATGTTGCTGCTGATGCTGATTCCATATTACTAAATGTATATTTATTTTGTAATATATGCCACAATGCTAAATAATTAATCAATTTTTTAGCATAAACATTTCGCCCAATTATGTATTAAGTATGTCAACAACAGAAGCCTTCATTATTAAACACTACACAATCCTAACATCATTTAGTAATCGCACAATTTACATGAAGTTTACAGACACTATTGGATTCATCAATTACGAAACGTATCTAGATAATAGTGATTTCCACTTGTCGTTGCCATTGGAGAGCGTTTACCAACTAATGACTAATTGTTTTGCGGAAGACGCCGGATATAGCGTAGATATCACAATATCGGGCAAAACGATGACTCTGCGATTTCGCGCACAAATCAATGGTTTTATTATGTATGATTTTCCAGTTCATATTAAGGAGAAAATGATTACGACCGAAGGACAACTTACACTCAATTTCAATCGGATGGAAGAGAGGCAGACGCAATTGGAACGAATGGTTCAAAAATGGACCACGGATGCTGTAGCGTCCGTCGATAAACGGTGCAACGACGCTATCGCATCCATTGATAGGCAGTGCAACGACGCTATCGCATCCGTCGATAATCTCCTCTCATCACTCCAATCCCGCGTATCTAAATTGGAATCAATTGTTGTCAATGCCGAACTCAATATTCGTTTAAACAGCGCATTTGTATCACTCGGCACAACATCACTCACGATTCCCGCCGACAATTATTTGAAACTTGATAAACTCATGTATCTATATAATTTACAGCGCCTCTCTTTTGCGCCAATTACTCTCACCGATTTATCCGGGTGTAAACACCCCCATATAAAAGAACTCTATCTTGATGGCGGAAACACGACACATTTTCGGTCATTATTTGGGATTGCCAATATGCCATCAATCGAACACATCTCAATTATCAATGCGCCAGGAATAACATCAGTGAGTGAGTCGTTGCCATCCACCCACAAAATCAAAAGTATGTGTGTCAAGGGGTGTCCAGGACTCAACATAGAGGGACTGAGTATATATTGTCGTGTTAACCATATTGCTCTGGTTGCCCAATCATCAAAAATATGATTGTGGTGTTGGTATTCGCTATTCAAAATTTGTAATACGAGCCATTAACATCACAAATCCAATTTACATAATCATATTGTTGCGGCGTCATGAATCGACTACTATTCATATTGTAATATGGATTATGGAATATGGGTTGTTCCGTGATTTTTTTGCCATTGGTGTCATCTCGCAAATAAATATTAAAAGGTGGTTTTTCATAATATTCATATTTCAAAAAAGAGTGCTCGTATTCCTCTAGGTCATTCATGACAACGAGTTTCTCTAGACGTGGAAATGTATAGCGCCGAATATTGTACACGGCATTTTTATCACACTCAAATAAAATGGTAGTTTTAATATGGTTGAATGTTTTGCTATATGGGATACTTTTTTCTTTGATTCCGCGGAGAACAAGGGTTGTTGGAGAGAGGATGCGAAATGCGTTCATATAAATAGTTTACACGGCAAACTATTTATGTACTTTTTGCAATTATTGCAACTTTTGCTTGTATTCCTTCCAAGAAATCGACGCCGGTTCGACAAAGGTCGGTGCTTCAGTCGCGTGTTCCTTGTCCAAATTATCGCCTCTACGCATAGCACTATCCACATATATTTCGCGCAAAATCGTCCCTACTTTCACCGAAGCATCATATTGGTCCAGTTGACCCTCTTCAATCTGTTTCAAAATGCCAATGAAGTTCACCATCATCTTCATATCAAGTTCATCCTTCAACACTTTGCGAAAAAGGTCCGTGTAATTGCTAAACAAGAATGGCGCCGATGTCTCGCACAAATGGTTGAACTTCTCCTCCTCTACCATTTTCATGTGGAAATGGTCTTTCTTGATGCGACAGAGCTTACCAATATCTTCCAAGATTTTTTCGCTGTGTTTTAACTCACGAATCCTCTCTGTATTGTTGACATAATCCTCGCTATTCATCAGCGATTTCATATTGAGACTTTGTATGAAACTATTGCTCATTATACTATTTATACAAGTATTCTTTATAAGTTCTTTGTGCGAAAATAAATAATATACAAAAATTATATATCTTCTCCAATGTCAGCCTCTATATCTGATTTTGATTTGAATGTAATTGATAATATGTCATCCGATGGATTCTATGTGGTTTCGGTTTTTGGAATGACGCTGGCCTCTATTGCCTATATGGCAAAACAATTTGAAGTTAAGATGAACTGGTCAACCATGCGATATCGACCCGATGTTGCTAAATATTCGTGGTTGTGGTCAAATGCCAAAAATATGCTGAAAGACGGAATTACAAATGCCGAGGAACAAATAACTCAGCAAATTGTTATGAATCCGGTGGTAAAATCATTGGATAATGCCACAAACAAGATGAATAGCGCTCTGTCATCTGTTTCAAAAGACGTAAATATGCTTAAGAAAAAAGTGGACGCGGGTAATTTGTATAAAGACAAGAAAAACACAACACTCGCAATTGAGCTTCAAAACAATGTTTTAGCATTAAAAGAGGGAATGCAGAAAGTGATTGCCTCTCTTATTATCCAGCGTCATGTTAACAATGACACAATTAAAATGATGAGTGGAACGCGGTCATTACAAGAAAGTGTACGGGCAGCTGTAAATAAAGTGAGTGGCCAGGCACCAGTTGCTGCGCCGCCAGCAGTCGAAGAGCCCAAAATGATTGGACAAGCGCCACAGCCACAACCACAACCAGTACCCAGCAAATCTTCGGGCAAATCCAGCAAATCCGGCAAAAAGAAAAAATAAATGATATGCCTCTATTTTAATGGGATACTACTGGGAAAACAATAAAATATACGTTATTCTAACAATTGCGATTTTTATTGTATGGTTAATATTACTCGGAATAATGTTTATTGATATACAAATAGAAATTGCAACCGCCGACAATGATACTTGTACAAACCCAATCGCAATGTATTTTGACAAAGCCAATCGCGAAAAATGTCTTCGTTTAGCAGCCAACAAAAAATCCAAAATTGTCCAAAAAATTACAAAAACATTTGATACAAATGTGGATAAAGTCATTAAACAGACACGCGATGTGAAAAGCGAAATTAAAATGACAAATGATTATTTTGATGGATTACTAAAAAAAAAAGAGGCAGAGCGGACAAAAAAAATGGAAACCGCAAGGAGGCTGTACAGTAAAGTGTACAATCTGGTAAATAAGATTCGCGCCGACTACAAAGAAAACCAAGATGGTTTAGTAAAACTGGTGGATTATTATCAAAATACATTTGAATACAATCAAAAAATAATGGCGGAACTAGCCTCTCAACTTGTTAAAAAATTAGTGGCAAATACATTCACCAAAAAATATGATACCCAACGAGAAAATATGGTGAAAAGTTATGATAAAATCAAGCAGTTTTTGGCGGCATTTAGCAAAGAATCTGTCCCGGAATTGCCGCGCGACGCCCGAAAAGGCAAGAAATAGAGGATGTACGCAACAGCATGAGTTATTATCTACTGATTAATTATAAATGATGTCAAATAGCTGGATAGTTATCGTGTTTATGTTATTTTTTGTTTTGGTTATGGCACTTTATTTAGGTTCACAAAGTTATAATGCCTATATCCCGAGTAGGTCAGGATTATCCGAATATCCATATGAAGGATTTGCGGCAAGCCAAAATGCTTTTGAAAACAGAGATGGAGTTAACTCTGAAAAAAGGAGAAAGTCAAACCCAAAACCAGACAAACTACCATCGTTGACTCAATCATCATATAATTCTCCATTCGGTTCATTTGTATTTCCAGAAAGTAATACACAAGCACCTGTAGACCCATCTGCAAATCCTGCTCCCACTAATGGATCGCCAAACTCTATATTTAAGCAGGATAGTTTTGCCACATTCAATAAAGAAGGATTTGAGTCAACAATATCCAAACAGATATCTGAAAGCACTAAGTTTACCGGTGCTTCTTATAGCGACCAAAAGCCCATTGGTTTTATGTACAATAACCAAGGCAGCCCCACATGTAAAAACTACGGCTACACCAATTCTCAGGGATTCATCTGTATGAGCGAAGGTGATATCCAGCTTCTAACCACAAGAGGCGGCAATGCCTCTGGCGCAAGTGACCAAATCGGCAAGTAAAAAACAATAAATATTAGTTCATTGGCAACCAATATTTATTATGTGGACTATTACTTGCTTTACAAATACATCATCGACATTGCAGATGACCCCGCGTTATCCACTTTCACAAGAGTATCCACATCCTTCTTCGTCAAAGTGTATGGGAAGGAAACATTTAGCCCCATTTCCTTTGAAAACATCTGCGTTCCCGACTTCACCAAACGGTACAAGTTCAGCTTGGTATGTATGATTTCCAATGAGCGTTTCAGATTACGCACACCTTCTTCGCCTTTCGCCTGATTTGAAATAATGTGTCCTAGAACGTCATCCGAAAACACAATATCATCCGGACCAAACCCGACTTGTTCGCGGATTTTCGGCAACATATAATTTCGCGCAATAATCGTCTTTTCCTTCAAATCATATCCCTTAGTCCGTATGCGGTACATTCTGTCGCGCAAAATCGGGTTCACCAGATTCTCGTCATTGTAGCTAAATATAAACAAACACTTGCTCAAATCCAGCTCGATTTCGGAGAAATACTTGTCATGAAATTGGCTGTTCTGCGACGTATCTGTCAAATGTGTGAGTACGCCAATGATTTCTTGCCCACGCGCCGTATCGCTCACTTTATCCAACTCATCAAAATATATCACCGGATTCATACATTTACTCTCCATCACTATTTGCGCGATTTTGCCCCACATACTGCCTTCATATGTGTAGCTATGTCCTTCCAAGAAACTGCTGTCGCCACAACCGCCGAGAGCAATGAACGCGAACTCTCGGCCAAGTATTTTGCTGATGCCGTCTTTCACCAAGCTCGTGTTATGTGTGACTGTGAAATCGCCGAGGACAAATCGTTTGTTTCCGTCAATTTCAAATCCGTAATAATCGCCAACGTCTTTGTGAACCCGAATCATAAACTTCTCCATGACATGAATCGGCGCATCGGATTCTTGTGTAAATCTTTCAATATCAGCTTCGGCCTCGAACTTGCTGTGAATGATTACGCGATATAAATCCGCATCTCGTGGTTTGACGCAATTTATATAGGTGCGATAACCGAGTGAACGTGCGACATATGCCAGTATTTGTGCCAATTCAAATTGCGGTTCTGGATAATACTCAGTCATGATTCCGCCAATTTTATTGACATTTTTCAGATTTGAAGGGCCAAGTATTTCAGCCATAAGTTCCATTCGCTCGGCGCGGGTTCCGGCAATTCGGACATCAGCACCGAGACCCGGTTTTCTGAAATAGTTCTCGGTGAAGTTGACGGATGTTCTGTATGCGAGATATTTTGAATATACGTCGGCATCTGACATGGGAACCAAATCTTGCACTTCTATTTCTTCATATTGGCCGATCTTTGTGTTGTACAAACACAATATATGCTCCGAATTGACAATGAAATATTCTCCGGTGCCGTAGACAATTTTATACAATCGGTCTTTTCCGCCGCCGAGCGCAAGAACGTTGCGCGGAGTAGAATCGTCGCCCATCAATACATCACCCACGGCTATATTCTGAACCAGTTTAACGGAACCATCGTACATCATGATAGGCGTGTCTTTACCGAAACACTTGCCCGAACCGGGTGGACCGTGTATCGCGATTGCCGTGCCAATTGATGACGGATTGGCAATCCATTGTCCGACCATTTGCATAATTTGCATTTTGGCATCCTCTAAGCCATAGACGCATTTATCCAATTGCTCTTTTGCTTTTACAACAAAAGCGCTACATTTCTC
>Ga0255078_1000483_pt1 | contig 11193 bp, 8 predicted proteins | sample Colum_Atlam_RepA_FD_188462 | JGI IMG/M metagenome (GOLD analysis project Ga0255078, IMG submission 188462) | Freshwater microbial communities from Columbia River, Oregon, United States - Colum_Atlam_RepA_8h | ecosystem: Environmental > Aquatic > Freshwater > River | place: USA: Oregon | collected... | reverse complement strand
TCTTGCGTTGACAGGTAATTGAACGTGAACGCTGGCTTGTCACGAACATCGCCTGATGTCACTTTCAAACTGCCTCGCGAATTTGAGTACATCGGACCGATGTGCACTTGGTATCCGTGACCACCTGCAGGTGCCGTTCCGTCATAGCGAACAGCAATTGGCAAGAAGTGGAACATGAGGTTTGGATACTTCACCGTGTTGTTACTGCGAATGAAACCGCCAGCTTCAAAATGATTTGATGCTCCAGGACCTTTACGGAACAGCCAGGCGAATCCAATAAACGGACGCCTCCACATTTTCATCATTGGATTCAATGACACCGGTTGAGTTGACGAGTGCTGCACATACACCTCGAGGTGATCTTGCAGATTTTCTCCAACGCCTGGCAAGTGATGCACAGGAGTGATTCCCACCTTGCTCAGTTCTTCGCTGTTTCCGATGCCCGAAACTTGCAACAGTTGTGGCGAGTTAAACGCTCCACCACACAAGACAACTTCTTTTGCTTGCACCGAACGTTTGCGCCCAAATGGCAACTCGTACTCCACGCCAGTTGCAGTTTTGCCATCGGTTAGCACCTTCGTAACCATTGCTCGACACTGCACCGTGAGATTCTTGCGATGCTTGACTGGGTGCAAATACGCACGGGCCGCGCTGTAACGACGACCGCGCTTCACATTTCGATCGAATGCAGCGAAACCTTCTTGCTGATATCCATTTACATCTTGCGTAATCGGATGACCTGCCTCTTTCACCGCCTTGAAGAACGCTCCGAACAACGGGTTCTTCACTGCTCCGCGCTCCATGTGCAACGGCCCCGATTTTCCACGGAACTTATCTGACGCATCAGCGGCAATGCACGACTCCATTTTCTTGAAGTAAGGCAAGCAATGCGCGTAATCCCACTCGCCCATCCCTGGGTCTGCTCCCCAACGCTCGTAATCGAGCGGATTCCCCCGTTGGAAGATCATTCCGTTAATGCTGGAAGAACCGCCAAGAATCTTTCCTCGACCGTGCGTAATTCGACGACCATTCATATGCGGTTCTGGTTGCGAGGAATACATCCAGTCGTACAGCTTGTTTCCTATAGGAAATACCAGTGCGGCTGGCATATGAACGAACACGTCAAACCAGTAGTCGGGACGGCCAGCTTCGAGAACAAGCACTGAATTGTTTGGATCTTCGCTCAATCGATTTGCGAGAGCGCAACCTGCCGAACCACCACCAACAATGACGTAATCAAAAGACTTTTTCACGCGCTTATTCTGCCACGGAAATACAAAAGTGGCGGGGCTTTCGCCCCGCCACTTCTCAATACTTAACTACTTATGTAGTGAGTTAGTAGATCAGCTGAACCAAGTTGACCATGTTGCTTCGTTTGCAGCGATCCAGTCGCTTGCAGCCGTTGCAGGGTCTACCTTGTCGATATCTACTGGTCCAAGGAATGAAAGCTGATCATCGGTGGTAAGAACAAACTTCTGGAAGAAGTTAAATACCTTTCCATCCTTTGCAGCCAACTTCGTTGAAGCAATCTTGAAGATTGGATCTTCTGGGTAATCGCCATCGCACAGTGTTCCTTCTGCAGCGCAGTCAACTGTTGGTGCTGGCAATGCAATGTTCTTCAGGTTGTACTTACCTACTGCACCCGATGGGCTCCAGTAGTAGAGCAACACTGGCTTCTGCTCAGCTGAAAGCGCTGAGATTTCTGCCTGAGTAGCTGCTTCTGAACCTGAGAACTGAACCTGGAATGGCAATGCAAGGTTGGCAATGATTGCTTCGTCGTACTGGCTGAACGATGGGTCCATACCAAGGAAGCGGCCATTGTCACCAGTTGCTGCTGTGGCGAATGCTTTTGCAACTTCTGGATCCTTCAAACCTTCCCACGATGACAACTGTGGGAACTGAGTAAGTGCATAGTCCGAAACGAACCAGCCGATTTTGCCAACTGCTCCGAGATCACCCATGTTGGTCACTGAGCAATCGTCAATAAATGCCTGTTCATCAGGAACTACACCTGATGGCCACACTTCAACGCTGGCATCAATATCACCGCTTGACATACCGGCGAACATGGCGTTCTCGTCGATGTCAACGATTTCTACTGGGTTGCCGAGATTCTTCTCGATCAACTGCTTGACGATTTCCACTTCAACTGCCGAAGCCGACCAGTTGTTACGGGCAATCTTGATGGTTTCTGTACCGGTTGCATCGAGGTTTAACTCAGGTGCAACACAACCGTCTGTAGCGGCTGCTGTGGTATCTGATGCCGTGTCACTTCCGCCGCAGGCTGCTCCAATGAGCGATCCAACTGCAACGAGTCCGACGACGAGCAATTTCTTGCTTGAACGCATGTTCTCCCCTTTTTGTTATGAATGCACCGAAGGTGCGTGAAGCCAGCATAACCAAGCCTTGAAGACATTGATAGGAGGGGAACTAAGGTAAGGACGTGCTTGGGGATGCATCAAATGCAATAGAAGTTCGCAATGTATGGAAGGTGTTTGGGCAAGGCTCGCCCGAGGAAGCAATTGCGTTAGCGAAGGCCGGGTCGACACGCCAGGACATCATCACCAGCATCGACCAAACCGTTGCTGTACGCGACGTTTCCTTCAGCGTTGCGCGCGGCGAGACATTTGTAGTGATGGGTCTCAGCGGTTCAGGCAAATCTACGCTCATTCGCTGTCTGTCACGACTCATTGACCCAACGGCCGGCGAAGTATTGCTCAATGGTGAAGACCTGCTTGCCATGGATGACGAACAGCTGCGCGAAGTTCGACGCGGAAAAATCAGCATGGTGTTCCAGCACTTTGGCCTGTTTCCACACCGCAAAGTAATTGACAACATTGCGTATGGATTAGAAGTGCAAAAAGTTGACAAGGCAACTCGCCATGCACGAGCAACAGAAGTGCTCAACATTGTTGGCCTTGACGGTTGGGCAGACCGCTATCCACAGCAACTCTCAGGCGGGATGCAACAACGAGTTGGTTTGGCGCGCGCGCTTGCTGTTGACCCAGAAATTCTGTTGTTTGACGAACCCTTCTCTGCGCTTGACTACAAAAGACGATGCAACGCACCATCATTTTCATCACCCACGATTTCGCAGAAGCACTACGACTTGGCGATCGCATTGCGATTATGAAAGACGGATCATTTGATCAAGTGGGAACTCCAGAAGAAATCGTTTCTAACCCTGCAACTCCTTATGTTCGTGAATTCGTAAACGATGTTCCACGCGCAAAAGTTTTGAGTGTTGGAACCGTAACGGTTTCGGGAACCGCGCCAGAAGGCGCGCGCACAGTGAGTGCATCATCAAGAATTGAATCAATCATTCCAATGCTGCTTGACAATGATGAAGCCATCCGAGTTGTTGATGAAAATGGCTCGACAGTCGGTGTCGTCAATCGTCACAACGTTGCAAGCATGTTGCAAGCCGAACAACAATGATCCGAAGGTACCGATCATTAGCGATATCAGTCATTGTCATTCTCGTTGTCTTGCAAATTCTCGGTAGCGGTGGATTTCCAAAATCGTGGAACATCGGTCTTTCAGAGCCGATCAACTCCTGGCAATCATGGATCCGTTCGAACCGAGATCAACACTGGATGTTTACATTCGTTCTCAACCCGATTACGTGGACAGTTGATCTCGGGCTAAACATCACGGAATCTTTCATCAGTTGGCTCCCCTGGTTCATTCCACCTGTTGTGGTGTTTGCCATTATCGCCAGGCGTAAAAAGTGGGTCATGGCCAGCTTTGCCGCATTCGCTGTGGTGTACCCGGGACTAGTTGGTGTGTGGCAGGAAAGCATTGAGACCATTTCGCTCATGGCGGTTTCTGTTGGAATCTGCATACTGTTGGGCGTTCCCATTGGCGTGTGGACAGCACTGAACAAACGCGCCGAATCAATCTTGCGCCCCATTCTGGATGCCATGCAAACCGTTCCCGCAACGGTGTATCTCATCCCTATTGTGTTGCTCTTCGGTATCGGCAAAGTTCCTGCAGCAATTGCAACAGTGGTGTATGCGCTTCCACCAATGATTCGACTTACATCACTTGGTGTTCAACAAGTACCGCGCTCAGCAATTGAAGCTGGGCAAATGTTTGGCGCAACAAAGCGACAAATTCTTTCACGCATTCAGTTGCCACTTGCCGTTCCATCAATCGTTGCCGGCATTAATCAAACCGTGATGATGGCTCTAGGCATCGTGGTCATTGCAACACTTGTCGGTGCAGGCGGTCTTGGTCAGGAAATCAATCAGACCGTTCGTCAACTTTCACCAGGTCGCGGGCTTGTTGTCAGCCTTGCAGTGGTTGCTGTTGCCTTTGTTCTTGACCGCGTAAGCATGGCACTCATCTCACACCCCGGATCCAGCACAGTCAAAACCTCTCGGAAAGCAATAATCAGTTTTGTTGCCGCACTTGTTCTTGCAACGTTCATCGGGCGAATTATTGGTTGGCACCAATTCCCACTTTCATTCGGAACATCATTCGCTGATCCCATTGATACTGGCGTGAATTGGTTCCGCGATACCTTTTCGTTTATTACACGGCCGTTCAATGACTTCATTGTTCGCGATGTACTCATCCGCGCTCAGAAATTGCTTAACAACACGTTGTCGTGGCAGATGATTGTTTTCGCTGCAACAGTCCTTGCCTATGTTGTCGCGGGATGGAAAATGGCTGTCACCACTGCTATCGGAGTTCTTACCATCGGACTTACTGGACGTTGGCTTGATGCCGTTGACACGCTTTCGCAAACTGTGGTTGCAGTGATTCTCTCTGTACTCATTGCACTTCCAATCGGTGTCTGGCTTGGCAGACGTCCGAGAGCCGAAGCAGCGCTTTCGCCAATTTTGGATTCATTGCAAACTATTCCCCCGCTGATCTACGCAATTCCATTTGTCATGATTTTTACCGTCGGCCCAGTGCCCGGTGTGGTTGCCGCAGTCGTCTACGCAATTCCGCCAGGAATTCGACTCACTTCGCTCGGCATTCGCCAAGTCAATAAAGAATCAATAGAGGCGGCAACAACATTTGGCGCAACTGATCGCCAAGTTCTGTGGGGTGTACGCATTCCACTCGCCATGCCAAGCATCATTTTGGCGATCAACCAAATGGTCATGATGGTGCTCGCTATGGCCATCATTGCTGGAATGGTTGGCGGTGGCGGCTTGGGTTACCGGTCAATCGAAGCGTTGACCGGAGCAAATAAAGGCCTTGGCGCGGAAGTTGGCGTTGCAATCGTGATTATGGCAACGATCTTGGATCGCTTGACGCAAGCGACTGCAAAGCGGTTACAAGCACCGGCAGCGATTTAGCAACGACTATTTAGTTGGAAACGCGCCGAGCATTTTTGCTGCGGACAACGTATTTTCAAGCAAGCAACCAATAGTCATTGGGCCCGTTCCACCCGGCATTGGCGTGATTGCTCCCGCAACTGCCTGCACTGCATCGAAATCAACGTCACCAACGATTTTTGCTTCTTCTCGTGAAACACCAACGTCAATCACTGTGGCACCAGGCTTGACGTGATCTGCCGTGATAAGTCGAGCAATGCCAACGCACGACACGATGATGTCGGCTTCGCGACAATATGCCTTCAAATCTTCTGGTGAAGTGTGCGAATGCGTACACGTTGTTGTGGCATCGCCGCCTTTGCGCAAGAACAGCACCAATTGTGGAAGTCCTGTCAGCGTTGAGCGACCGATGACTACTACCTTCTTACCTTTTGTGGGAATTTCGTAGCGCTCAAGCAAACGCATTACACCAAGCGGCGTGCACGGTGCATGACCAGGAAGTCCACGCAAGAGACGACCCATGCTGCGTTCAGTCAGACCATCAACATCTTTTTCAGGTGGCAACAATGCAAGCACTGGTTCTGCGTCAAGATGCTTAGGCAACGGCAACTGCACCAAAATTCCATGCACCGATGGATCAGCTGCAAGTCTGCGCACTTCGGCTTCAACTTGTTCTTGTGTCGCATCATCTTCAAGATGCACGCCGACCGAAATCATTCCGGCCTCTTGGGCTTTCTTGTGCTTGCTTGCCACATAAATGTGACTTGGCTTATCGCCACCAACCAACACCGTTGCCAAGCACACTGCTGGCGAACCAGCAGCCTCAATCTCTTTGCGCAAACGCGCAACAGTTTCGTCGCGCAAGTTGTTGCCATCCATCAAGATGGCGCCACCCGGCGTGCGCTTGTATTCAGTGCTCATGAAAGACCGACGATTTCGCCGTTCTCATCAAAGTCGATGATCGCTGCGGCTGGCTTGGTTCCAAGACCTGGCAGTGTGCGCATGTCGCCACAAATTGGATACACGAAGCCTGCACCAACCGATGCGCGAACTTCGCGAACGTTGAGTGTGTGGCCCTTCGGTGCACCCTTCAATGAAGCATCGCCCGAGATGGACAAGTGGGTCTTAGCAATGCAGACCGGTAGGTGACCGAAACCGTTGTCGGTGTAGTTCTTCAACTGCTTGGTAGCAAGGGCCGAATAGGTCACGTTTGCAGCGCCGTAAATGGTCTTCGCAACAGTCTCAATCTTTTCCTTGAGTGAGGCATCGTCGGTGTAGAGCATGTGGAAGTTGTTCTTCTCGTTGCATGCTTCTTCAACTGCTTTTGCCAATTCGACTGCACCCGCACCACCGTCTGCGAAGTGTGTGCACAAGGCAACGCGCGCTCCTGCAGACAAGGCAATCTTGCGAATTGCTTCGTGCTCTGAAGCATGGTCAGTTGGGAATGAGTTGATAGCAACTACTGGAACTACGCCGTGTGCCTTCACGTTTTCGATTTGTGCGCGCAAGTTTTCGCCACCCGACTCAACGTCTGCTGGGTTTTCTGCGAGCAAGTCTGGAGGCAATGCTTTTCCAGCAACGATCTTGTACTTACCGGAGTGAGCCTTCAATGCGCGCACTGTTGTTACCAACACTGCTGCGTCTGGGGTCATGCCCGAGTAACGGCACTTGATGTTGAAGAAGCGCTCTGCACCCATGTCGGCGCCGAATCCTGCTTCGGTGATGAGGTAATCACCACAGTGAATGCCGATCATGTCACCGATGATGGATGAGTTGCCGTGCGCAATGTTTCCGAATGGACCTGCGTGCACGATTACCGGAGTGTTCTCTAATGTCTGCAAGAGGTTTGGCTTAATTGCATCGCGCATGATGACCGACATTGAGCCTGCAGCGCTGAGCTGCTCTGCAGTTACTGGTTCACCCTTGGTGTTGTAACCAACAACGATGCGAGCGAAACGCTTACGCATGTCTTCGAGCGATGTTGACAACGCGAGAATTGCCATCACTTCTGATGCTGCCGTGATGTCAAATCCGGTTTGACGAACGACGCCGTCTTCCTTGGTTCCAAGACCAACAATGATGTTGCGCAATGAACGATCGTTTACGTCGATTACTCGTCGCCATGTGATGTTGTCCATGTCAAGATCAAGTTCGTTGCCCTGATGCAGATGGTTGTCCACCATTGCTGACAAAAGGTTGTGTGCTGCGGTTACCGCGTGGAAGTCGCCGGTGAGGTGCAAGTTGAGCAGCTCCATTGGAATTACTTGGCTGTAGCCACCACCTGCAGCGCCACCCTTAATACCAAAGGTTGGTCCCATTGACGGCTGACGAAGACTGATGATTGCGTTTTTGCCGATGTGCTTGAACGCTTGTCCGAGACCAACAGTTGTTGTGGTCTTACCTTCGCCGAGTGGCGTTGGGGTGATTGCCGTAACGACGACATACTTTGCTTTGGGACGTGACTTCAATTCATCGATCGCATCAAGACTGATCTTTGCAAGGCTCTTGCCGTAAGGCTCAAGCAAATGTTCGCCGATCCCCATCTGGGCAGCGATGTCCTTCAATGGCAATGGCTTACCCTGGCGCGCAATTTCAAGATCTGATGGAAACGACATTCTGGAGACTCCCCGTTCAATGGCCACCGCGTGGCGATTTGGTCGCACCACTATATAGGAGTGACGGTCCCTGATATATGACAAACCCCATATGGATTTGCCCCTCGATTCCCGCAATTCCTGTAATAGTTTGAGCACATGAGCGCAAGCTTGCCAATCATCGATATTTCGCCGTTGCGAACTGGGTCGCACGACCCTAAGTACGGCAAGGCTTCGGGCGACCTCTTCGCAGCACTCAGCGAAATTGGCTTCGCCATCGTGGTTGGCCATGGGGTCGATCCTCAGATCACCGCGAACATGCGTGCAGCAGTGAAAGCAGTTTTTGATGCACCACGCGACACGTTGCAACGCAACATGGTGGTCAAGGGCAACTATCGCGGATTTGTACCGCTTGGCTATTTCACTCCTAACTCTGGAAAAGGAAAAGCCGACCAGTACGAAGCGTGGAAGTTGCACTACGAGACAGATGCGAACGACCCCATTCGTACTCAATGCGACTTGTATGGCCCAAATGTGTGGCCGGCTATCGATGTAGATGTTCGCACGCCAATCATGAATTACTGGCATGCATTAGATGCAGTCAGTGAAACACTGATCATTGCTTTGTGTGAACAACTCGGTGTTGAACCTTCTGTGCTGTTGTCGTGTATGTCCATGCCGCTTACCAACATGACGCTGCTCAACTACCCACCTGTTGAACCACAAGCAGACACCTGGGGTATTCACCCACACAAAGATTTCAATCTGCTCACGCTGCTCGCTCATGATCCTATTGGCGGACTAGAGGTACGCACACGCAATGATGAATGGATCAACGCTCAATGCCCTGAAGACGGAATGGTGCTCAATGTTGGTGACATGTTGGAGCTGTGGAGCGGCGGCAGGTTGTTGTCCACCCCACACCGCGTTTTCAACAAGTCAGGCAAGCCACGACAATCATTCCCATACTTTTCTAAACCACGTTGGGACGTTGTGGTGCAACCACTTGTTGAGCCACTTGCAGAGTTTGATCGAGTGCCATTGCATGTCGGTACATCTGCTGCAGACATTTGGTATTCAAATTGGCCAGACACGTCAAGCACTGACCCGGCGCAAGTGCTCGGAAAATTTGATTAGTTATTTTGGTAGCGGCGAACCAAGTCGCTTGCGCACTGCTTGATTCATTTCATCATCAAAACCGCGAACATGCTTCTCACATAATTCTGCTGCAGCATCGCCATCACCAGCTGCAAGTCGCTCAAACATTTCACCGTGCTCTTGCACAGCGTGTTTCATGTCGGCAACGTCTGCAATGTATAAATGCCACAAGCGATCGCTTTGCGCGTACATCATGTCGAGTGTTGCGGTAAGAAAACGATTGCCCGCTGCATCCCACACAATTTCGTGACAACGACGGTCAATCTTCATGAGGTCGTCATTCGTTGCACTCGGCTCTTCTGCCCGTGCAAGCACGCGCGCCATTTCGTCCCAATGGTCTTGCCTTCCACGCTTGGCAGCAAGTCGCATGGCATATGGCTCGAGCAACGCACGGGTCTCGTACAACATGCTCAGTTCCATCACGTCAATTCCCGACACCAACATGCCGCGACGCGGGATGACCGTGACGAACTGGTCCCGAGCCAAACGCTGGAGTGCCTCACGAATTGGGGTGCGACCGATGCCCAACTGGCCCTGCAGGGTCTCCTCTTTAATAACGTCGCCGGGGGCCAATTCGAGGCGGACGATCTTGTTCCGGATCTCGAGATAGGCCTGCTCGCTCAGCGAAGTACTCACGCGCGACATCATATCCCGATTTTTACGTGATGATATTGCGCTGATATACTACCAAAATTCAATTGTGGCCTCGCCCAACGGGGGTGCGGTCCTCTTTTCGGGGGTATCTCGTGAGTGAATTTCCAAGCCGCGCAAAGTGTGTCGTTATCGGCGCCGGAATCGTGGGCAACTGTCTCGTTGGCCACCTGAGCAAGCTCGGCTGGACTGACATGGTGCTCATCGACAAGGGGCCATTGCCAAACCCAGGCGGTTCCACCGGTCACGCATCAAACTTCATTTTCCCAACAGACCACAACAAGGAGATGGCACTGCTCACACTTGCTTCACAGCAGCAGTACATCGAGCACGGCATGAACAACACCTCCGGTGGTATCGAAGTTGCTCGTACACCAGAACGCATGGAGGAATTCAACCGCCGCATGACGTCGGCAAAGGCATGGGGCATTGACTCCAAGTTGCTCACACCAGCAGAAATCAAGGAACTCGTTCCGTTCATTAACGAAAAGATTTTGCTCGGTGGTTTCTACACACCAAGCGTGTCGGTTGTTGACTCGCTACAAACCGGAACGTTGATGCGTGAAAGTGCATTGAAGGCTGGTCACTTGCAAGTGTTTGCAAACACCGAAGTACTCGATCTCGAAACCAAGAACGGCCAAATCTCAGCTGTTGTTACGAACAAGGGTCGCATTGAAGCCGAATACGTTGTTGTTGCTTGCGGTGTGTGGAGCCCACGTATTGCCAAGATGGCAGGCGCAAACATTCCACTTACCCCAGCTGTTCACCAGATGGCAGACGTTGGACCAATTGACGTGTTGCAAAAGACCAACGCCGAAGTTGCATTCCCAATCGTTCGCGACATGGACACCTTCTGCTACGAGCGTCAGTCAACTGGCTCGATGGAAGTCGGTTCGTACGCGCACCGCGCAATCTTCATGCACCCAGATGACATTCCATCAAACGAAGCTTCGGCACTCTCACCTACCGAATTGCCACTCACCATGGACGACTTCGATCCGCAGATGGAACAAGCAATCGAACTCATGGAAATGCTCGGCGACGCCGAAATCAAATACGCCATTAACGGCTTGCTTTCACTTACACCAGACGCAATGCCTGTTCTTGGCGAAACCGTTGAAGTGAAGAACTTGTGGTCGGCTGCTGCAGTGTGGATTAAAGAAGGTCCAGGCATTGCACAACTTGTTGCCGAATGGATGACATATGGCTACCCACACTTGTGCGACCCGCACTCGTCTGATATCAGCCGTTTCTACCCACACGAAAAAACTGAGCACCACATTTACGCACGTTGCGACGAGCACTTCAACAAGACGTACGGCATTGTGCACCCGCGCGAACAATGGGCATCACAGCGCAACATGCGTCGCAGCCCGTTCTACCCACGTGAAGAAGCACTCGGCGCAACATTCTTTGATGCCCGCGGTTGGGAGCGTCCACAGTGGTTCGCATCGAATGCGAAACTTGTTGACAAGTTCCCAGAAGTGTGCGCACCACGC
>Ga0255078_1000482_pt1 | contig 11195 bp, 7 predicted proteins | sample Colum_Atlam_RepA_FD_188462 | JGI IMG/M metagenome (GOLD analysis project Ga0255078, IMG submission 188462) | Freshwater microbial communities from Columbia River, Oregon, United States - Colum_Atlam_RepA_8h | ecosystem: Environmental > Aquatic > Freshwater > River | place: USA: Oregon | collected... | reverse complement strand
CAATAGCGCCGGCTGATCCGCGAAGCGGTACCAATAATAGGTGACGACGCTGCCGTCGCCGAGGAAGGCCTTGAACGGCCCGGCCTTCGGGCCCGGCGTCTTCCAGGTCGTCGTCGCGCCCTCGGGCGTGTCGTAGGGCGCCTGCGCGCGCTCCTTCGGACGCGGGAAGGTCTTCGCCTGCAGCTGCGTCTCCGCCGGGACCTCCGCCGGCTTCACCGGCAGCCACTGCGTGCGCTTGGGGTCCTCGTTCAGGCGGAAGTATTCCGGCAGCATGACCTGCGCTCCCTGCTTGGTCGCCGAACGCGTCACGTAGGCGTCGTTCCACTTGTAACCATAGGTCGTCGGCTCGGGCGAGAACGGCGTCCCGAAGGACTTCCAGTCGATCGGCGTCTTCTTCTCCTTGGGCGTGCCCTCGGGGTAGAGGCGCCAGGTCGAGCCGCCGCCATTCTTGAAGGACTGCACGAACGCCCCGGCCGGGCTGAGCGCACCGCTGACCGGCACGCCGCCGTCGAACCAAGCCTTCACCCCATCATAGAGGGCCGAACGATCGTAGCAGGTCAGCCGATGCATCGTGACCGAGTAGCCTTCGGGGCCGACCGGGAAGACCGTGGGCGCCACGCGGGCGTACGTCTTGCCGGACGTGTCCTGGGCCACGGCCGCCGGGACATACTGCGTCTCCATCTGGAACGCCTTGTTGGGGTCGGAGGGGCGGGCATCGAGCATCTGGCCGGCGTAGGCCGGGTTCAGTTCCACGGAATGCGCCCAGAAATACGGCGTGAAGAAGCAGACCGGCCCCTTGAAGTTACCGGTGTTCAGGAACAGCGTCCAGCAGTTGTCGCCCATCGGCACCTTCGCCGCCGTCGTCGTCTTCGCCTGCGCGAACGGCAATGGCAGGTAACCGTAGCCGAAGAGCCCGCCATGCGTGCCCTGCTTCACGTTCAGGCCGTCGATCGGGAAGAGCAGCCAAGGGCTCAGCTGCGCCACGCCGTAGAGCCCTTGCGGCTTCTCCCAGCTACCGCGGCCATGCGCCGGGCCGTTGGCGATGTCCTTGAAGTTCGCGCCCACGCCGCCCATGATGAACTTCGGCGTCTCGGTCGGAAAACGCGTGTCCCGCCACCAGCCGAGGCCGCCCTCGATGTCGGAGTAGAGATCCTTCGGCTTCGCGCCCTCGTGCTGCGCAAACATCCACGTACCGAAGAGTCCGGTCTGAAAGCGGTGCCCCGGATACTGCGTCAGCAAGGGCCACGCCGCCGCGTAGACGGAGAAGCCGGCGTTGTACTTCGCGGGCACCCGGTCGACGGGTACGAGCATGTAGCCCGCCATCTCAGCCTTGCCGGGCTCGGCGGCGGGCAGGACCGCGGGAAGCAGGGCGGCGGCGAGGAGGAGTCGAGTCAGGGGCATCCCCCACCCCTAACCACTCGCCGACGACGTGCTAACCCAAACTCGGCCCGGCTGCCTTTTAATGGCGGAGCGACCCACTCCCGCCCTTATTTGTCCTTGTTTCAGGGGGGTATTTAGGGGTAACCATACCCCTCGATTCCGTCGACCTGTCCCCATGAACCGCACCCACACCTGCAACGCCCTCCGCCCCGCCGACGCCGGCCAGACCGTGACCCTCGTGGGTTGGGTCGACACCAAGCGCGACCTCGGCGGCGTGACCTTCATCGACCTCCGCGACCGCGAAGGCGTGACCCAGGTGGTCTTCAATCCGGGCCCCAACCAGGAGATCGCCCAACGCCTCAAGACCGAGTCCGTGATCCAGGTCACCGGCAAGGTCACCGCCCGCTCCGCCGAGACGGTCAACCCGAAGCTCGGCACCGGCGCCGTCGAGGTCCTGGCCGCCACCATCGAGGTGCACAACGTCTGCGCCGACCTGCCCTTCCCGATGGACGACGACAAGGCCGACAAGGTGAACGAGGACCTGCGCCTCGAGTACCGCTTCCTCGACCTGCGCCGCCCGCGCAACATCGGCCTGCTCAAGCTGCGCGCCAAGGCCGCCCGCGCGATCCGCGCCGAGCTCGACGGCCAGGACTTCCTGGAGATCGAGACCCCGACCCTCTTCAAGAGCACCCCGGAAGGCGCCCGCGAGTTCCTCGTGCCCAGCCGCACCAACCCCGGCGAGTTCTACGCGCTCACGCAGTCGCCCCAGCAGTACAAGCAAATGCTCATGGTGGCCGGCGTCGAACGCTACTACCAGATGGCCCGCTGCTACCGCGACGAGGACCTCCGCGCCGACCGCCAGCCGGAGTTCACGCAGGTCGACCTCGAGATGTCGTTCATCGACCGCGAGGACATGTACAAGCTGATCGAAGGCATCCTCAAGCGCACCTGGAAGGAGACGCTCGGCGTCGACATCCCCACGCCCTTCCCGCGCATGTCCTACCAGGAGGCGATGGACCGCTTCGGCATCGACAAGCCCGACACGCGCTTCGCGATGGAGATCCAGGACCTGACCGCGCTCTTCAAGAACTCCGCCTTCAAGGTCTTCCACGGCGCCGCCAACACCCCGGGCTCCGTGGTGCGCGCGATCAACGCCAAGGGCCTCGCCGACCTCACCCAGGGCGAGCTGACCAACCTCGAGACCATCGCGAAGAGCCAGGGCGCCAAGGGCCTCGCCTTCATCAAGGTCGAGGGTGGCGAATGGAAGTCCCCGATCACCAAGTTCTTCTCCGAGGAGGAGAAGGCCGCGCTCAAGGCCACGCTCAAGATCGAGGATGGCGACATCATCTTCTTCGCCGCCGCCCCGTGGGAGCAGGCCTCCAACGTGCTCGGCCGCATCCGCCTCGAGTCCGCCGCGCTGCTCAAGGCCAAGGGCCGCCTCAGCCTGCCGACCGACCAGTACAACTTCCTCTGGGTCATCGAATTCCCGCTCATGCTCTGGGACGAGGAGGAGAAGCGCTACCTCTCCGCCCACCACCCCTTCACCGCCCCGGTCAAGGAGGACGAACCGCTCCTCGCCACCGACCCGGCGAAGGTCCGCGGCCAGCACTACGACATCGTCCTGAACGGCGTCGAACTCGGCGGCGGCTCCATCCGCATCCATAACCCGGCCGTGCAGAAGCGCGTCTTCGAGGACATCCTCAAGATCCCGCAGGACATGGTCGAGAGCCGCTTCGGCTACATGCTCAAGGCCTTCGCCTACGGCGCCCCGCCCCATGGCGGCATCGCCCTCGGCTTCGACCGCGTCGTCGCCATGCTCGCCGGCCGCAGCTCGATCCGCGACATCCTCGCCTTCCCCAAGAACCAGAACGGGCGCGACCTCATGGCCGACTGCCCGAGCCCCGTCACCCCGAAGCAGCTGCGCGACCTACGCATCCGCACGGTGGAGGAAGAGAAGAAGGCCTAAGGCTTATCAGGACTAGGGCCAGGGTCAGGGCCAGGGCCAGGGTTAGGGCTGGGGCTCGTACGGGGCGCCTATGTACCGCGCATACCATATGCCCGCCATGAGAGAGTCTCGGTGAGCGTAAGGGTGCGCAGGCACTATGCCCACCTGGACATGCAAACGCTTCCCTGCTTGCCCATCCTAGCCCAAGCCCTGGCCCTGGCCCAACTACCACACTTCCTCATGGATCTGCTCGGAGTCGCAGCGGGGGCAGTGCGAGGTCTTGCCCAGGCTGCGGCCGGCCGAATAGGCTCCGCCGGCCCACGGCGTGACGCACCAGTAGATGATTTCGAGGAGCGTGCTGCCGGGCTTACGTTCGACCGCTTCGTTGAACTTGGCGCCGCATCGTAGGCATTCGTAACGGAGGTGGGTCCGGGGGTCGGGTTTGCGCGGGACCGGCGCCGGCGTCGCAGGCGGCGGGGTCGCCGGCTTGGGCTTGGGCGGGTCGAACGTCGTGCCGACCAGCACCCAGCCGGCCATGCCCTTCTTCCAGTAATGGTCCGACGCCTTGACCGTCCCCGCCCCGACGAGCACCGGGAGGTCGGCCTCGGGGTAGCGACCCAGGATCTGGCCGGCGCGGGCGATATGGATGAGGACCATGGGACGAGCTGGGTCTAACCACCTTGGTCGGGGGCGCAAGCGGGGTCAGCCGACGCAAATTACAACTTTGGGGGTAAAAATGGAGGCCCCTGTCCCGGTCGTCGGCCAAAAGCATTATTTTAGACGGGATAAGCCGGGGCGGACGCTTATAAGGAACACCCCCATGCGCCCCCTGCCCCGCCTGCTCCTGGCCAGCCTCACTTTGCACCTAGCCGCGGCCGAGGTCCCGACCACGGGCGCGACGATCGCCCGCGTCACCGTCTACGCCGACCGCGCCGAAGTGGTCCGTCGCTTCGCGACGACGCTGCCCGCCGGCGAGCATGCGCTCGTCTTCGACGCGCTGCCGGGCGACACCGACCTCTCCTCGGTCCGCGTGACCGGCCAGGGCTCCTTCAGCCTGGTCGACATCCGCGCCGAGACGATCCAGACGCTGGAAGTCCCGGATGAACAGGTGCGCAAGCTTTCGGCGGCCCTCAAGGCCGAGCAGGTGAAACTGCAGGAGGTGACCCAAACCCAGGCGCGCAATGCGCAGCGCCGCGCCTCCCTCGACAAGGTGCTGGGGCGCCTCACCGCGGTCGGCAAGGAGTCCGCCAACCCGGACCTCGATCCCGCCAAGTGGGCCGGCTACCTGGCCTACCACGTCGAGAGCCTCGGGAAGCTCGACCAGGAGACGCTGGAGCTCAAGGGGCGCGACGACGCCCTCCGCGCCGAGATCGGCAAGCTCGAGCGCGAACTCAACCAGCTCACCGGCAACCGCACGAAGTCCCGCAACCTCGCCCGCGTGAAGGTCGAGGTGAAGCAGGCCGGTCCGCAGGAATTCGAACTTTCCTACGTGGTCGCCGGCCCGAGCTGGTCGCCCCATTACGACGTACGCGCGGACACGATCGCCAAGAAGCTGACGGTCGCCTACCAGGCGCAGGTCCGCCAGCGCACCGGCGAAGATTGGCGCGGCGTCAGCCTCCGCCTCTCCACGGCCCAGCCGGGCGTCGGTGGGCGCGAACCCGAACTCTCGCCCTGGGCGCTCTACAAGGCCGAGCCGGTGACCCTGACCGGGGCGGTGGATACGGCGGTATTGATCGCCGACGGCACCGCCGCCAAACCGGCCGACGCCGGCTTCCTCCGCCGCGGCGTGGAAGCCAGGCGGAAGTCCGAAGTCCTCGACGAGGTCTCCGCCGGCAAAGGGTTCGCGGCCGCGCCCGCCGCTCCCGCCATGACCGTCGCCACCGCCACGGTGCAGGCCGGCGCCACCGCCGCCCTCTTCCAGGTGCCCCGCGCGTACGACATCCCCTCCGACCCCAAGTCGGTCAAGGTCGCCCTGACCGAGCAGACCTTCTTCGCCTCGTTCCGCCACAGCTGCGTGCCGAAGCTCTCGCCCAACGTCTACCTCAAGGCCCAGGCGGTCAACGCCAGCGACTACCCGTTCCTGCCCGGACCGACCGCGATTTTCCTCGACGGCGCCTACGTCGCGGCCGCCTCGATGGACCTCGTGCCCGCCGGCCAGGAGTTCACGACCTTCCTCGGGGTCGACCAGTCGGTCAAGGTCGAGCGCCGCGTGCTCGCCCGCCGCGAGGAGGTCAACGGCGTCTTCGGCAAGAAGACCCACCGCACCGTGCATGACCAGCTGTTCAAGGTGACCAACGGCAAGCGGGCGGAGATCGACCTCACGGTCGCCGACCAGCTGCCCATGAGCAACCATGACGCGATCAAGGTCGTGCTCGAGGAACCGCGCTACGAGAAGGACACCGACGCCCTCAAGCTCACCGAACAGAAGTTCCTCGAGTGGCGCCTGCGCCTCGGGGCCGGCGACAAGCTCGACGTGCCCTTCCGCTTCGCCGTCGAACGCCCCGAGGACGTCGTCGTCGTCGGCCAGTGAAACCCAATACCCTTAACTTTAACATGAAACTCACCCCCACCCTGCTCCTCCTCGCCGCCGCCCTCGGGGCCGGCGAGGTCAAGACCGACGGCGCCCCCATCACCCGGGTCACCGTCTACGCCGACCGCGCCGAGGTCGTCCGCACCTTCAAGGGCCGCCTCGAGGCCGGCGAGCAGACCCTCGTCTTCGACCGCCTGCCGGGCGCGACCCGCCTCGACCAGTTGCGCGTCGAAGGACGCGGCGAGTTCACGCTCCTCGACATCCGACCCGAAACGGTCCAGACGAAGGAGATCGCCAACGCCCAGGTGCGCGCCTTGCAGGACGCCCTCAAGGCCCAGGACCTGCGCCAGCAGGCGCTGAACCAGACCGAGGCCCGCCTGACCTTCCAGAAGTCGGCCTTGGACAAGATGCTCGCCCGGCTCACCACGGCCGGCAAGGAATCGGCCAACCCCGAGATGGACCCGCTCAAGTGGGCGGCCTTCCTCGACTTCCAGGACAAGCAGCTGGCCGAGGTCGACCGGCAGGTCCTCGCGCTGCAGGCCGACCGCGAGGCGGTGCGCGCCGAGGTAGATCGCCTGAACCGCGAGCTCGCGGCCCTGCGGGGCAACGAGCGGCGCTCCCGCCTCCTCGCCAAGGTCAACCTCGACGTCCGCCAGGCCGGCGAGGTGGAAGTCCACCTGAGCTACCTCGTGCGCGGCCCGAGCTGGTCGCCCTCCTATGACATGCGCGCCGACACGAAGGCGAAGACCCTCGACGTCACCTACCGCGCCGAAGTGCGCCAGGCGACGGGCGAGGACTGGAAGGGCGTCTCGCTCCGGCTTTCCACCGCGCAGCCGGGCCTGCAGGGCCGAGAGCCGCGGATGGATCCTTGGTTCCTGACCAAGGCCGAGCCCATGGTCTTCGCGGGCGGCTTGACCGCGAGCCGCCAGGATGCCAACGGGCGGGCGCGCGAAGGACAGATGTTCAACGAGATCCGCCCCATGGGTAACCGCTTTTCGACGGCGGACGCGAACGACTTCCAGACCCTCTCCAAACAGATGAAGGCCATGGAACAGGGACGCGCGCAGGTGCAGGCCGGCGGCACGGCCGCGACCTTCGTGATCGAAAGGCCTTCCGACATCCTGGCCGACAACAAGCCGGCCCAGGTGACGGTGATGCGCGAATCCTTCCCGGCCTACTTCCGCCACACCTGCGTGCCGAAGCTCTCGCCGTTCGTCTTCCTGAAGACGAAGGCCGTGAACAAGACCGACTTCACCTTCCTGCCGGGCCCGACCGCCGTCTTCCTCGACGGCGCCTTCGTCGCACAAGCCAACCTCGACCTCGTGCCGTCGGGTCAGGATTTCTGGACCTACCTCGGCGTCGACCAGGGCGTGAGCGTCGAACGCAAGGAACTCGCCCGCCGCGAGGAGTCGTCCGGCGTCTTCGGCAAGAAGACGCTGCGCACCGTCTTCGACCAGGTCTTCAAGCTGAAGAACGGCAAGGCGACCGACATCGAACTGGTGCTCTGGGACCAGGTGCCGGCGTCCAACCACGAGGACATCAAGGTCGTCTTCGAGGAACCGCGCTACGAGAAGGACACGGACGACCTGAAGATGAACGAGAGCAAGTTCCTCGAATGGCGCCTCCCCCTGAAGGCCGGCGCCAAGCAGGACCTGCCCTTCCGCTTCGCGGTCGAAAGGCCCGAGGACGTCCAGGTCGTCGGCCTCTGAGCCGGCCCGCCTCTAGGGTTGCCTCGCCGGCGGCGCCCGCCTTGCTACCGGGCATGTCCACCGAGCCCGCCGCCGACTCCCCCGCGCCCCACGTCGTGGGCGCGAGCTACGAGTTCGACGAGGTCCGGCGCGCCCACGGGGGCGATCCGAAGCCCCCGAACTTCGTCCTCCACCGCGAGGGCAAGGTCATCGGAGTCTGCCTGGGCCTGGGCTGGCACCCGCGCGCCGAGGGCGAGCCCTGCGAGGTTTGGGTCGGTCGTAAGGGCGACCAGGCGAAGTGGGGCATCAAACTGGCGGAGACGAAAGGCCCCCTGCCCGTCTACGTCCGCCGCACCGAAGGCGGCCCCTGGTTCTTCAAGGGAAACTACGAGGTCACGAGCCACACGACCGACCCGGCCCTGATCCGCCCGCGCCTGCAGCCCCCGAAGATCGTCGCCGTGGCGCAGGTCGTCTTCCTCCGCAAGCTCCCCGCCTGAGCGCATGAGCGAAGCCCCCCGCCAGCACCCGCGCGACCCGCTGCACGGCGTGACCTTGCAGAAGGTCCTCGAGACGATGGTGGCCCACTATGGCTGGCGCGAGCTGGCGGAGCGGATCCCGATCCGCTGCTTCATGTTCGACCCGACCATCAAGTCGTCGCTGATCTTCCTCCGCAAGACCCCCTGGGCGCGCGAGAAGCTGGAGAACTGGTACGTCGGCGAGGTCAACAAAGCCCGCGGCGGCGGCCTCTGAGCTGGAGGTAGGGTTTATTCCCCGGGGATAGGGTTTACTTCGCCTAGGCGGGCGGATTTCCTCGCCGCATCACCATGCGCTTCCCCGCCCTATTCGCCTGCCTCCTCGGCGCCGCCCTGCTACCGGCGGCCGACCTCCTCGAGTCCAACCGCGAGCCGGCCGTCCCGCCGACGGCCGACTTCTGGCGCCATGCTAACGCCCGCTGGAACGCCGCCCACCCGCTGGCGGAGGATCGCGCCTCTTATTACTCGTATGACTGGCTGGACGACCTGGTCCGGGCCGACGTCCTCGCGCTGCACCGCGACCTACTGGCGCCGGGCCGCGATCTGACCCCGGCCCAGCGCAAGATCGCCGACTTCTGGCGCTCCGCCCTGGCCTTCGAGTCGGGCCCCGCCGAGCTTCCGGCCGGGGTGCGCGCGATTCTCGGGCGGCTCGAGGAGGCCCGAACCCCGCAACAGTTGATGGAGATCGCGGCCGAGCTCTCCCAGGTCGGCATCGGCACGTACGTCGGCGTCGGCGCAGACCAAGATGCGCGCGACGAGCATAAGGTCGTCGTGCTACAGGGCCAGGCGGGCCTATCGCTGCCGGAGAAATCCTATTATTGGGGGGATGACACGGAGACCCGGCGCGTCCGCGACGCCTTCCCAGCCCACGTCGCCCGCCTGCTCGTGCACCTCGGCGACGCCCCCGACCGGGCGGCCGCGGCGGCCCGGGACATCCTCGCCTTCGAGACGCGGCTGGCCGAGGTCTCCCGCGCGCTGCAGGACCTGATGGACCCGGAGAAAAACTACCATAAGCTGACGCTCGCCGAACTTGACGCGCTCGCCCCGGGCTTGCGCTGGGCCGAGATCCTCCGTCGCGCCGGCGCCCCCGCGACGACGCACGTGGTCGTGGGTCAGCCCGAGTTCGTGACGGGTCTCGGAAAGGTACTCGCGACGACCCCGGCGGCGACGGTGCGCGCCTACCTGCGCTTCCAGGCGATAGCGACCTTCGCCGACGTCCTGAACGGGCGGACCGCCGCCGATGCGTTCATCTTCGAGGGCACCGTCCTCTCCGGGGCCAAGCGGCAACGCAGCCTCGAGGAACAGGCGCTCAAGATCGAGGACGGGGCTATCGGCGACCTCGTGGGGCGCGAGTACGTGGCTAAGCATTTCAGCCCGGCGCAGCGGGAGCGCTTCCGGGCGGTCACCGAGAACGTCCGGGCGGTCTTCGCGGAGCGCCTGCGCGCCAACCCGTGGATGGACGCGCCCACCCGCGACTGGGCGCTCCGCAAGCTCGCCGCGGTGAAGGCGCGCGTCGGCTACACGGACAAATGGCGTCTCTATGAAGAAGCGGCGATCGGCCCGGGCCGGCTGGCCGATAACCTCGTCGAGGTGTACGCCTGGAACCTCCGCCGGGAGTTCGCCCGCGTCGGTGGGGCGCCCGAACGCGAGGAATGGGGCATGCGCCCCTACACGGTGAACGCCTACTACAACCCCCTGAACAACGAGATCGCCCTCCCCGCCGCCATCCTCGCCGCCCCGGGCTACGCCGGGGCCGAACTGGACGACGCCGTGCTCTACGGCTACATCGCCACGACCATCGGGCACGAACTGACCCACGGGTTCGACGACTACGGCCGCCGCTTCGGGGCGACGGGCCGGCTCGAGGAGGGCTGGTCCCCGGCGACGGTGACGGCCTTCCGCGCCCGCTGCGAGAAGCTGATCGCGAGCTATGACCGCGAGGAGCCGCTCCCCGGCCTGCGCGTGAACGGACGCCTGACGCTGAGCGAGAACATCGCCGACCTCGGAGGCGTCGAACTGGCGCTGGACGCCTTCCAGCGGACCGAGGCCTACCGCTCCGGGCGCAAGATCGACGGCCAGACGCCCCTGCAGCGTTTCTTCTTGGCCTACGCCTTCAGCTTCGCCGGCCAAGTCCGGCCGGAGACCTTGGCCAAGCGGCTGCGCTCCAACACCCATTCGCCGGCGGCGCAGCGGATCAACGTCGTCCTCCGGCACACCGACCGCTTCCACGAGACGTTCGGCACCAAGCCCGGGGACGCGATGTGGCTGGACCCCGCGGAGCGCGTCCGCATCTGGTGAACGTCACCAGGGGTTGTAGCGCAGGCCGAACAGGGCGAGGACCGCGGCGACGAGCAAAGCCAGGGCGGGTACGAAGAACGGGTCGTAGTAGTCGGACGCCTTGGGCTGCTTCTGCAGGACGACGACCTTCTTCATCTCGTCGATGCGCTTGAAGACCGACTGCAGGGCCTCCGGGGTCACGGCGTTGAAGGCCTCCCCGCCGGTCGAGCGGGCGATGCCGATGAGGGCGGGCTCGACGGGCTTGTCGGTCATGAGGATCGCGAAGACGCGGACGCCCCGCGCCTGCAGTTCGGCCAGCACGGCCGAATCCTTCGGGGGCTTGATGTCGTTGCTCTCGCCGTCGGTGATCAGGATGATCATGCGGTCGCCCTGCGCCTGCTCGGCGAGGTGCTCGGAGGCGCCCAGCAGGGCCTTACCGATCAGGGTCCCGCCCCAGAGGCTCTCGGGGAAGACGTTGGGTGAGATGAACGGGCGCGCGAGGGCGATGGCCTCGACGTCCTGCGTCAGCGGGACCCAGTGGATGAAGTTGCGCGAGAAGATGGTCAGGCCGAACGCGTCGCCCTTGCGGTAGCGGATGAACTGGAGCGTCGACTCCATGGCGGCGTCGAAGCGCATGCGCTTGCCGTCGGTCTGCGGCCCGTAGGGGGTCGTCATGCTGCCCGAGGTATCGAGGACGATCTGCACGTTGGTCAGCTGGCGCTCGACCTCGGGCGGCTGGAAGGTCACCGGGTGGGCCAGGAAGAGGATGGCGACCGCGAGGAGGCCGGCGGGGAGGCAGTTGGCGGCGAGGATCAACCCGCGGCCGAACCAGCCGCGGGTTG
>Ga0255078_1000475_pt1 | contig 11259 bp, 17 predicted proteins | sample Colum_Atlam_RepA_FD_188462 | JGI IMG/M metagenome (GOLD analysis project Ga0255078, IMG submission 188462) | Freshwater microbial communities from Columbia River, Oregon, United States - Colum_Atlam_RepA_8h | ecosystem: Environmental > Aquatic > Freshwater > River | place: USA: Oregon... | reverse complement strand
AGTATATGCTCATCTAAGTCACTCTGGTTTATGGGTTTATGTTAATAGTATTGGATCAATTATGCTAAACTGTACAATTTTAACGTTTATTTGGTTATATGATAGAAGAAAAGTATTGTGATACGTCTTTGGTATATTTGAATCCACTTAACAAGAATGTAGCAAAGGATTTGATTGTAAAGAACCATTATACACACAAATGGAGTCTTTGTACTATTGCTTATGGTGTTTATTATAAAGAATATGTTGAAAGCACATTCTTTGGTGGATTTAACTCAAAATTAATTGGTGTATTAGTATACGGAAATGCTGTTGGTAGAAATGCTAGCACAAGCATATCACCGCTGTTAGTAAACAATAATGTGTTGGAATTAACAAGGGTATGGATTGCGGATGGATATGGTAAGAACATAGAGAGTTATTGTATTGCTGAGTCATTTAGACAACTCAATAAGGATTATCCAGAAATTAAGTGTATTTTAAGTTATTCAGATAGTGAAGCTGGTCATTCTGGAACAATTTATCAAGCTACTGGGTTTTTGTATCAAGGAGACAATTATGTAGATATTGCTTTGATGCCTAATTACAGTGTTAGTTTACATGGCCCCCCCGACTATAATTGGATACATAGTAGGACTGTATATTCAAAATGGAAGACTCATAATGTTGATAAATTGAAAGAAAGAATAGGTAAAACGTTCTGGAGGAAAAGAGAAAGCGGTAAACATAGATATATTAAGTTTATAACTTCTAAGATAGAAAACAAAAAATTGGTCAAATCATTGAAACACAAGGTATTACCTTATCCAAAGAACGTTTCTTTTAAAGAAGAAGTAACTGAGATAATAGTAGATAGTAAAAACAATAATACGTTTTTTTAACTATATTTATACCATATGAACAAAGAAGATTTAAAAAAATTAATCAGAGAATGTGTCACTGAAGTTAAACTTGAGAAGAAATTGAAGTCATTGATCAAGGAATCATTAGACGCAATCAAAATCACAAAGCAAGAATCTCTTGTTGAAAAGATGCAAGATTTAGCTGATGCAGTAAAAAAGATCAAATCAGACGCAGAAGTTACATTAGATGATGCAAAAAGATACAATGTTTGTTATTGTAACCCTCACCATTTCAGCATTTATCCAATGACTGATGATAATTTTACCGTTACTTATTTCAAAGACAACACAGATAGAACCAAGAAATTCAATCTTACATTTGAAGAATTGAAGAAATATGTAACTGAAACACTAAAAGAAAACGTAGGAGATTATGTCCAAAAAGCTTATAATAAAGCAGCTGAAAACAGCAAGGACAAAGAATCTAAGAAAGAAGAAGGTCCACAAGAAACTGATGAAAAGGTTGTAGATCAAGTAGAAGACAAGAAAGATCTACCAGATTCTCAAATGCAATCAGTTGACAAAATCAAGAAACAAGTGGATCATAGTGTTAAAGGTGAAAAGGCTTCTTATAAGTATCCTAAACAAACTGATAAGAAATTGACTGTCAAACAAAAGACATTCAAGGGTAAATCAAACAAAAAGAAATAATATGAAAAATAAAATCGCATTGGGTTTGGCTGCATTTGTAGCACTTACCAATGTAAAAGCCGGTGACAGAGAGTGGGCTGTAGTAGGTAAAGTTCTTACTGGTGTAGCTGCTCTTCACGTAGTTGAAAGGATTGTATGTCCTCCACAACCACAAGTTGTATATGTTAATCAACCAGTTGTAGTTCACTCTGCTCCTGTTGTACAATATGTACCACCACCACAAGTTGTATATGTTCCACAACCTGTTTATTATTATCAACCAGCACCAGTGGTAGTTGTTCACGGACATTATCATGGTCACTGGCACAGATATTAAAATTAAGTTTAAACATGAAACTGCTAGGTCAAACTAGCAGTTTTTTTATTTTTGGAGTTGACGTTCAAAGAAACTCATGGTAGAGTGTCTTCTGTAATATGAAGAATAAATCATCTCTGAATCTTGTAACTGTTGACGCATCTCAAGTTAAGTCCTTCATCAAGGACTGTGACAAGTTGAAGCCATCCTCTTTGGTGATGGATTCAATTAAATGGAAGTATCTTGTACGCAGTGTAATGCGTGGCAAGAACATTCTTATTGTTGGACCTACTGGATGTGGCAAGACATTGGCTGCTCAAACTGTAGCTAAGGCTCTAGAACGTCCTTACTTTTATTTCAATCTTGGTGCTACCCAAGATGCTCGTAGTGCTCTTATTGGTAATACTCATTATGATAAGAATACTGGTACTTACTTCAATGAATCCGCCTTTGTTAAGGCTATTAAGACTCCAAACGCAGTAATCTTGATGGATGAAGTTAGCCGTGCTCATCATGATGCTTGGAATGTATTGATGACTGTTCTGGATGATCTACAACGTTATCTACGTTTGGATGAAAAGAAGGACAGTGAAGTGGTCAGTGTAGCTGAAGGTGTATGTTTCATTGGTACGGCTAACATTGGTAATGAGTATACTTCTACCCGTGTTATGGACCGTGCTTTGATGAGCCGTTTTCCTGTCAAGTTGGAAATGAGTCCGTTGAGCAAAGAAGTAGAGTTCAATTATCTAAAGAACCGTTTCAATATTTCTGATGTTGGTCATCTTGATATTTTGAATGCGGTTGTTGAAATTGCGGTTCATACCCGCGATCAAGTCAAGAATGAAGACAGCAAGTTGAGTAATTTTATTCCAACACGGTCAACCGTTGAGATTTCAGAATTGATCTTGGATGGGTTTAATTTGCTTGAAATTGCTGAGACTGCCATTTATCCTAATTTTGCGGTTGAAGGAGGTATGGACAGTGAACGGACATATGTAAAACAGTTGGTCCAGAAGTATGTCAAGGTTGAAACTAAGGACAAGTTGTTTTCAGATCCGTTGGCTAAGTCACTAGAACAACCTCCGTTCTAATAAATAAACAAAACATTGCCTGTCAAAATATATGAGTAATTACAGTGATTATTGGTTGGATGATGATGACATCTATCAAGATGATATTGATGCGGGTTCATCTGTAAACTTCAATCTAATTAAGTTGGCTGTAGCACGCCGTGCTGTAAGTAACTTTGTCAATATTTTGACAGGCAAATCTGTTCCTGTTTATTTTAGTTCTGAAGGTAAGGATAATTGTACTGATGGTAAGACAGTATATTTGTCCGCAGATATTCTTGAAAAATCAGACTTTGATCCTGCTGTAGGACTTGCCTTACATGAAGGTAGTCACGTTATATTGTCTGATTTTGATTTGGTTAAGACTCTTTGGACAAAGGTTGATCGTAGTCTTTATGATTTGGCACAACCACTTCAAGTTAGTAAAGATGAAGTAGCTGTCTTGGTTAAGACCTGTCTTAACTATGTAGAAGATCGTTATATTGATTGGTATGTATATAACAATGCTCCAGGCTATCGTGGATATTATTTGGCGTTGTATGAGAAGTTTTTTGATAGTCCAAAGATTAAAGTGATGTTAAAGAGCAATCTATATCGTGTACCTTCTATTGAAAGTTATGAAACTCGTATGATTAACTTTACAAATGAAAATACTGATTTGGATGCATTGCCTGGATTGCGTGAAATTGCTAAAGTAATTAATCTTTCTAATATTCAACGGTTAACTACACCAAAAGACCGTTTGAATGTTGCTATGGAAGTAGCTAAAATCATTCTTAGTAACATCACTGAACACAAAAAGAAAAAGAATGAATTATCAGATGAAGTTGGTGAAGGAGAATCAGTAGATGATGCATTGGGTGGAGAAAAGGTGGAGTCACCATCATCAACTGATGATGTAAAGAATGATAGTAGTTTTGATCCTGAAGTATCAGATAATAAAAATAAACAAATCAAGAAAGCTATTCAGAAACAGAAAGATTTCTTGAACGGTAATATTAAGAAAAAGAGGGTTAATAAAAAGGAGAAGAAGATTCTTGACGCAATTGAACAGAGTGGAATGACACTGGTAAAGAGTGGATCTGATTATCTTAAATCAGATGGATACTACAGTATTGATACTATTCTTGTAACTAAATTGACTAAAGAATTGATTGATACTGATGTATTTCCGTTGAAATATGTTGTATACAATCATTATACTGGACGGTATGATGCTACTGCTGTGATTAATGCTGATCACCAAAAGGCTGTAAATGCTGGATTGGTAATGGGTGCGGCTCTTGGGCGTAAACTACAGATTCGTAGTGAAGTTAATAATACCAAGTATATGCGTAAGCCTGTTGGTAAGATTGACCGTAGAATTTTATCTGAACTGTCTTTTGACAATGAAAATGTATTTCATACAATTGATGTTTCAAAGTATAAACATTCATACATTCATATTTCTGTAGATGCAAGTGCAAGTATGAGAGGAGACAAATGGGCAAAGACTATTACTAGTGTTGTGGCTATTTGTAAGGCTGCTTCTATGATTGATAATCTAAGGGTTACCGTATCATTTAGAACTACATTTAATTCTAGTAACAGTAATTGTTCTTCTAATCCATATGTGATTATTGGATATGATTCTGCTGTGGATAAGATTAGTAAAATTAAGTCATTGTTTCCATATTTGAGTCCAAATGGATCTACTCCAGAAGGATTGTCATATGAAGCAATTATGAAACATTTGCCGGAAACATCCGCAGATTCAGATTATTATTTTCTGAATTTCAGTGATGGTGAACCAGCTATGAACTATACCACACAGAACGGTGATCGTATCAGTTATAGTCAAGAATCTGCTGCTCTTCATACCAAGAAACAGGTAACAAAGATCAAGAATAACGGGTATTCTGTTTTGAGTTACTTTATTAAGTGCAATGATTATGTTAATCCAAACTCTGTAGAGTTGTTTAAGAAAATGTATGGAACAAATGCTTCATTCATTAATCCAAACAATCTATTGCAGGTTGCCAAAACAATGAACAGGATGTTTCTTGAAAAAAGTCATTGACATTTTGGAGGATATAATATAAAGTATTTACAAGGTTGAGATTCAACCAGTAAACATAAACAAGAAAATAAAACATAAAAAATATGAGTAACAAGAAGACAAACCGCAAGAACAAGACAAACCTAACTGTAACCTGGCCATCAGCAGACAAGTATTTTACTATTGCTGATCTAATGGAAACAAACAAGGAGTTTATTCCCATTACACTTCGTGTACGTCTCAAGAACGCCATTGATGATGGTACTGTTGCTGAGATTGGTACTATTCATGGAGGTAAGGGTCGTCCAAAGTTGGCATTCGCAATGAATCCAGTAACTGAGGATGTTCTTGCTACCGCACGTCAAGCAGAAGTTGTACTTCATGATAAGTATAATACTGTCAAGGTACTTGACGTTACAAGCAAGCCTACTGAAACACCAGTAGAAACAGAAGTTGAAGTGTCAAAGACAACTGTTAATGCCTAAGAAAAAGATAACAAACAAAATGCCGTGTGATGACTCTGATGTAGCTGTCATTTACGGCATAATTTGTTTGAAAACAAAAAAATTACTCAAAGTACATTTGAGTGAGAAAGAAATTTGGTATGAGTTTAATACAGGTATGTATGATGAAACCAAATACTCTGTAATTAAATTAGATATCAAGGTGCAATAACAGTATTCAAGGTATTGGTCCAATCAGGGGCCAATACCATTTTTTCTTTATTATCTTTTGAATAATAATAGAATTTGACGTTGGGATTTTTTACTATAGCCGTCACCATGTTCCAATTTCCCCAATAAATAGCTTCATCCATCTCACCATCAAATATACTAAACTTAATGGTGGAGGTTTCAAAAACATAGAAAACTGTTTCTTTAGGGTTGATTTTTTTGAAAGTCATGGTATATATAAATAGTATGAGTAATCCATTTTTTGACACTGATGATTTTGACTTTGAAACTGAAAAACACAAGTTCATCAAAAACCTTGACTTTCTAAAATCCATGTCTGCTGAAGAACAGACATTCTATAAAAAATGGGTTGAAGTACAACAGTTATCCAGTTACATAAATAAATCTGGTGTAACCAAAGCTAAGATTTGGACACCAACTGACATCAACAATCAAGAACTTACAATTAAAGAAATTGAACAAATTAAACCAACTGTTGTTCATGTAGTGGATGATCCAATTGACACTGATTGGGTGATGTTGAGAACATTTTGTCATACCATGGAATATGCACAAACTCCTGGTAGATTTATTAAATTATTAATCAGTGACGGTAATGAAAACAATCCACGTTATTTGGGAGTGGTTAGTATTTCAAGTGATGTAATTACTATTACAGACAGAGACAATTATATTGGGTGGACTCCTGAAAACAAACTAGAACATAAGAAGTTGGTACATAGTGCAATTGGTAGTTGTATTATGAGTACACAACCATTTGGTTATAATTTCTTGGGTGGTAAACTGGTAGCTGCTTTGGTTACATCAAGTGCAACTAGAAAAATTTGGAAGGATTTATATGGTCAAACTCTTGTAGGAATCACAACCACTTCATTGTATGGTAGTTACAGTATGTATAACAGTTTGAAGTGGTGGCATAAGTGTGGTTCTAGTACTGGTAAGATGACAATTAAACCAGATGATAGTGTGTACAATACATGGCATCAGTGGGTTAAAGAGAAAAAAGCAGATGATTATAAGAAAGCCATGACACAAAAAGAAGGTGTTAGTGGACCTGTTACTGGTGCAAAGAATCGTGTATTGAGTATGATTTTTCAATCTCTCAATATCAAAACATCAGATTATACACATGGATATGAACGTGGTGTGTATTACAGTTGTTTTTATGAGAACACCAAGGAATTTCTACAAAACAAGATTGGTGAAGATGAATTGAAGATGAAAGAACTCTTTAAGCGGGATACTGATGCTATTATGGAATGGTGGAAACCAAAGGCTATTGAACGGTATAAAAAGTTAAAGAGTGAAGGAAATTTAAAGTCTGATATTCTTTATTATAATAAAATGATTGGTATGTCCTATGAAGAAGCCAAATCTAGCTTTTTCTCTGAAGTTGGACGTTGACATTTTATAATCCGCTGTTATAATAAAAAAGATGAAAAAATCTCTATGTTGTATTTCCTTGCAGTTGCAAGAAAAAGGTATCAAAGCAAACACCATGACAAAGACACGGTTTCTTGCTTTGGAACGTAAAAGTGCTGTTGACACTGTATCCAAACGTACACTGAACAATGTATCTACTACGGTACAAATCATTTCATTGTGTGCAAAAAAAGGATGGAATTACCGTATCAGCAGTGATTTGTTTCCATTGGCTACATTGCCAGAAGCAAATTTGTCATTTGATATTCTTCCAGATAAAAATAAAATTTATGAAATGTTTAAACTTGGTTCAGAAATTATTACAAAAAATAAAGTACGGTGTTCTACTCATCCAGACCAATTTGTGGTACCTGCTTCTGCTAATGCATCAGTTGTGCAGAAGTCTATTGTAGAACTAAAAAATCATGCTACTGTGATGGATTTGTTTGGTCTACCACAATCATATGAAGCTCCAATCAATATTCATATGAATTGTTACAAAGGTGACACCAAGGATATTGCTAAACGGTTCATTGATGTATACAATGATTTTCCTGTAAATGTTAAGTCTCGTCTTGTTCTTGAGAATGAAGACAAACCTAACAGTTGGAAAGTAGATGAATTATATGATTTGATTTATTCAAATACTGGCATTCCTATCACGTATGACAATCTTCATTTTCGTTGTAACAACGGTAAATTGTCTTCTAAGGATGCAATGAAGTTGGCTATGTCAACATGGGGTAAGTATCGTCCTCTATTTCATTTTAGTGACAATGATCCAACCAACAAAAATCCACGTGCGCATGGTGATTATGTTCGTAGTATTCCTGAAGAATATGTTGACATGGACGGCGTTGATTATGAGTTTGAATTCAAGGCTAAAGACTATGCTATTGAACGGTTTGAAAAAGAATTTCAAATATAATTAATGATAAGTGTTGACGGAATATAGGTATCATGTTAGAGTCTTAATAGTTAGTTGATTGACTAACAATAAACAAAAACATAAAATAAATAAATAAAACATATGGTTACACGTAAAAATACAAAGAATAAGACTACATTCGCTTACAACAAGGTTCAAGGTCTAGAGACCTTTGCTTCTGCTCCATTCAAGGGAGTTAAGAGTGTTGGTAAGCGTTTGACAATCCGTGCTGGTAAGAAGCGTATTGAACTAAATGGTCGTCAGATTAATGCTCTAAAGAACGTATTGGCTGAAGTTACTGCCTGATGCAGGCACAATAAAGACAATGAGTATTACTAAACTAATTATAGTAGTTGTACTTGCAAGTATTGCAGTTTCATTGTCTTTGTATTCCAAGTTTGTAACGCCACTTGCTTTACTAGTAGTGGCGTTATATTCTTTATATTTGGAAAATAAGATCAAGAAAACTCTTGAATCTTCAAAGAATTTGGAGGAAACTGTAAGTAAGTTAACAACTGATGTAAACACATTATTTGAAAATCAGAAACAACTGTTGACAATTATAAATTCACTAAGAGCTAGAATTAACAATTATTATGGGAAGACCACCAAAAAACAAGACCCTTCAATCAGTGAAAAACTCAGAAACATTGAAAGAAGAGAAAAAGAACTTAGTGAAGAGTAAAGGGTTATTTGACCACATCAATCATATCAGAGAAGTAAAGTCTCCTGATTATTATGATAAACTATCAGTAGAAGAAAAGAAATCTTTCAACAAGTATGTATTGTTGATGGGATTGAGTATGGATCAGTCTTGTATTGAAGAGATTGCTTATATCTCTAAATACTTTGATTCTATTCCAGATAGATTGTTTTATAAGGTGAGTTGTGATGTGGTACCACATGGACGTAAGTTTTGTAAGTGGATCAAGGCTAGTAAGAAATCTATCAATAAAGAACTAATTCAATTAGTTGCTACTCATTATCAGATAAGTAAATCAGATGCGTATGACTATTGTGTTATGATGATTAAGAATGAAAAAGGATTGACAGATTTGATTAATGTATGTAAGTTATACGGCAAAACTGAAAAAGAATTGGAGAAATTATTTGATAATGACTAAAAAATATATTGGTGTATCTGGTGTTGCTCGTAGTGGCAAAAATTTGTTCTGTGATATTGCAATTAAACAATTGTCACAAGATGGTATCAAAGCTAAACAATATGCATTAGCTTATTATCTTAAAAAAGACTGTGAAGAGTTTATCAGAACTAAGTTGGGATTAGATGTCTTTACAGAGAAGACTGAAGATAAAGCTATTTTCAGAGAAATGTTGGTATGGTATGGTGGAGTAAAGAGAAAACAGACTGAGGGTACATACTGGACATCTATGCTTCATAAAGATATAGAGTCAGATGATAGTGAAGTAATTTTTGTATCAGATATTAGATATGACCAGTATCCAAAAGATGAAGTGTATTGGGTTAAAGAAGTATTGGGCGGAAAATTGATCCACGTAAGCAAATACACTTACAATGATTGGGATCAACGTGTATTTACAGAACCGCCAAATGAACATGAAAAAATTAATGATCCACTGGTAAAACTTAAGAGTGACTGTCAACTGGAATGGAAACAATCTGATAATAGTAAATCAATAATTGATAATCCGTATTTGAATTCTTGTGTTAAAGATGCTTTAAAAACATTACTTAGTTAATGTAAGAATAACTGTTCCGCCGTCATAAAACACAACTACACTGTCAGTTGTGTTTTTAAATATTTCATGTTTTATTGCTGCAATGTCATTTAAAACGGTTCTTTTGTATAAATCATGACACTCTCTGTACTTGTTTGATTTTTCATTTGATTTACAATTACAGATACGGTTATAATTATCTACACAATCAAGAAACACGTTTAAGTTTGAGTTAAATGATTGTAGGTTTGATCTTTTGACTAAATGATAGAAATCAGTAACGTTGCTTATATTCATGGTGATAACTTAGTAAATATAAAATATATCAATAATGATAGTATATATATTATTGGAATACAAATAAATTGATAATTAAAAACAATTGTAAACAGAAAAGTTATCCAAAAATTAAAACATAGTGGACATGTAATTAGTCTAATCAAAAAGCTGTTGTATTTCTTCAATAAGAATGAGTGGTAGTTTAAACTAAAGTCATTATTTTTTTCAAGTTCATACTCTTTGATTTTGAATAAATTGCCGGTGAATTTTAAGTATTCAACAAATGCATCTGTGTTAAACCAGAGAACCAACAAAAATGTATTTAAAAAAATTATATAAATCATAAACGGTCTATTTATCTATAAATATAAGAGTTATATGAAAGGAATTATTTTATCTGGGGGAACTGGCAGTAGATTATATCCTCTTACTTCAACTGTTAACAAACAGTTACTTCCTGTATATGATAAACCAATGATTTATTATCCATTATCCACAATGATAACATGTGGCATTAGAGAGTTTTGTATTATTAGTACACCAGAATATTTACCTTTGTATGAGAAATTGTTTGGTGACGGTAAACATTTAGGATTGGATATTTGTTATAAGGTTCAATATAAACCAAGGGGTATTGCTGAGTCATTTATTATTGCTGAGGATTTTATTCAGAATGATACTGTTGGATTGATATTGGGAGACAATATTTTTCATGGCATGGCTAGAATGAAACCAACTTTAGATGGTGCAATTGTATTTGCATATCAAGTAACTAATCCCAGTGCATATGGTGTTGTAGAATTTGATGATGATAATCATGCAATTTCAATTGAAGAAAAACCTGTTAATCCAAAGAGTACATACGCTGTTCCTGGTTTATATTTTTATGATAATCAAGTGGTGAAACTTGCAAAGTCATTGAAACCATCTTCAAGAGGTGAATTAGAAATAACAGATTTGAATAGAATTTATTTGGAACAACAAAAATTAACAGTAATACAATTTCCCAGAGGTACTGTGTGGTTAGATGCAGGAACGCCTGAATCTTTATATCAAAGTGGTGCTTACATACAAACAATTCAAGAAAGACAAGGCATTAAAATTGGATGTATTGAAGAGGATTGTTATAGAAAGAAATTTATTAACAAACAACAACTAACTAATATAGTTGACAAAATGCCTAAAAGTGAATATAAACAATACTTAGAAAAATTATTATGATTATACTATTTGGATCAACAGGATATGTCGGCGGTGAATTTAAACGTCAATTAGAAC
>Ga0255078_1000461_pt1 | contig 11413 bp, 10 predicted proteins | sample Colum_Atlam_RepA_FD_188462 | JGI IMG/M metagenome (GOLD analysis project Ga0255078, IMG submission 188462) | Freshwater microbial communities from Columbia River, Oregon, United States - Colum_Atlam_RepA_8h | ecosystem: Environmental > Aquatic > Freshwater > River | place: USA: Oregon... | reverse complement strand
TCCCCTAATAGTTTTGAAAACAAATTAGAAATAATTCTAAATATATATGTAGTTCAAAATATGAAACCAAATTTTTATAAGAAACCCAAGAAAACCGTTTTCCAAGAAATGCCTAAAACTCTCTCCACATATCTGGGTCCAAAGGGATATACTATACCCAAATCCGAATTGACAGAAGACCAGCTCAAGTATATCAAGGACACATTGACTATTCGTCCTCAAACTCCTGGTGCGCCAATGGCAACAACAGCTTCTTTCCCCGCTTATCGCGAATCGACCCAGAAAATCTATGTTCCCCGTTTTTTCGGAATTGAGAATTTCGGTGTTCCAAAGCAGGTCAAAATCCCGGAAGGCGACGACATCGACGTCCCTTTCGCTGGTTCATTGCGCGATTATCAACAAGATGTTGTAAAAGCATATACCAAGTCGTGCAGTGGCGGATTGGTGACTCTTGGTTGCGGTGCGGGTAAAACTGTCATTGGGCTAAACATCATTTCCACAATGAAAAAGAAGACACTTATCATCGTGCATAAGGAGTTTTTGCTTAACCAGTGGATGGAGAGAATCCAGCAGTATTTGCCGACAGCGCGCGTTGGCAGAATCCAGGGTCAAATCATTGATATCGAGGGCAAAGACATCGTTATTGGGATGTTACAAAGTCTATCCATGAAGGATTATCCTGATTCGTTGTTTTCATCCTTTGGATTACTTTTGATTGACGAGGTGCATCACATTGGTTCGGAAGTGTTTTCTTGTTCTCTGTTCAAGATTGTCACCAAATATACGCTGGGACTCTCTGCGACCATGGACAGAAAGGACGGGACCACCTATGTATTCAAGATGTTTTTGGGTGATATTTTGTACAGAATGACCGAAAAGAAACAACGGTACGTGCAGGTCCGTGCAATTCAGTACCAAAGTGGCGACCGCGAGTTTGCCAAGGTGGAGTATGATTTCCGTGGAAATCCGGCTTTCAGCACAATGATATCCAAGTTGTGTGATTATCAACCGCGCACTGATTTTATTATTCGCGTTTTAAAAGACATGTTTGTAGAGAACCCAGAACAGCAAATCATGGTGATTGCGCACAATCGAAGCATTTTGACATACATTCACGACGCGATTGTGGAGCAGAAGTTTGCGACGGTGGGATACTATGTTGGTGGAATGAAGGAAAATGCATTGAAAAAGACAGAAGATAAACAAGTAGTGATTGCAACTTATGCGATGGCAGCGGAAGGGTTAGATATCAAAACTCTTTGTACAATTGTGATGGTCACGCCCAAAACAGACATTGAACAATCAGTAGGAAGAATTCTCAGATCGGATCATGAAATGCCGATTGTGGTAGATATTGTAGATAGCCACGAACCGTTCCAGAAACAATGGGTAAAGAGACGGGCGTTTTTCAAAAAAGAGAATTATAGGATTATTAAGACAAATAGTTCAACCTATGACCCAGATACAAATGGCTGGGAAGTGGTTTATGAACCAAAGACCAAAAAAGAAGCAACTGCGAAAAAAAAGGATGAAGAAGATGATGATGAACCGAAACCAGAAAGAAAATGCAATATTGATTTGTCGCTTTTCACAGAAAATTAATGTATTTGGTTTTATTCCTTTATTTTTACACCATTTCGCATCGAAGATGCGCAATATGCAACACCTTCACCACTCATAACTGCCCACAAAGTGGGCGTTTTGAATGAGAAAAGGTGTAAAAAAATGAGGGAGGGGTCATAGGGGAACCTACGGTTTCCTTTAAAATTGAAAAAATATTAATACTTAAAAAGATAAGTATTAATAAACAAACAACAAATTCAAGAACTAATTAATTAAAAAAAATGGATACTACACAACAATCAAGACTTACCAAGGCAGAATGGGACTCAGTGGAAGTCCCTGTTTTGGATTCTGAAAAACGCGTACTCGATTTAATTATTGCTGGATATCACGACGTAAATATCAAACAAAACAACAACAAGTCATTGCTCAGTTATGCAAAGATTGAAAAAAGCGATATGATAGAGACGTTCTTCTACAAGAACTTCTTCCAGTCAATTGTATTGGATATTGTAAAGACTTCAAAAGTTGGGGAACCAACCATTGTAAATTTTGACAAGAATGTAAAGGAAGGCAAAGCAAACAAGATTAAGACAGCGGATTCAATCCGAATTAAAAATATGAACACAAACATTGAAGCAATGCGTCCAAACATCATTGAGTTTATCTTTCTCAACTTTGTGAAAGATATGATGATCAATTTCATGAACAAAAAGAACCGGTACGCGTTTTATTTATACACACTCATCCAGTTGCGAAACATCAAGGTGGAAAACATAAACATGCACGTTTCGGAGTTTATTGACATTTGCATCAGATTTGTCAATTCCAATACCACGCTTTCAAACATTATTAACAATGCATACGAGTTTATTGAGAAAAACCCAAACATTTACAATTACGGAGACATTTCATTGTACGATCACCAAAAACGTTTATTCACCCGGTTTCGAGAGACATGTGAAGTGAATTACAACATGAAGGCAAATCTGGTTTTGTACATTGCACCCACTGGTACTGGCAAAACACTTTCTCCAATTGGATTATTACCCAATCACCGCGTCATTTTCGTGTGTGCTGCAAGACATGTTGGATTGGCGTTGGCAAAATCGGCCATATCCGCACATAAATGCGTTGCATTTGCATTTGGGTGTGATACCGGTTCCGATATTCGTCTGCACAATTATGCAGCATCCGTGTATAAGATTAATAAAAGATCGGGTGGAATCGGCAAAATAAACAATGAGTATGGAGACAAGGTGGAATTGATGATTTGCGATGCCAAGTCGTATTTGACCGCAATGTATTATATGATGGCGTTTAATGACAAGACTCGAATCATTACCTATTGGGATGAACCCACAATTGGTTTGGACTGCGAGACACACCCATTACACTCCATCATTCACCAAAACTGGTCTGAAAATCAAATCCCAAACATAGTGTTGTCTTCTGCAACTTTGCCCAGTGAAACGGAATTGATGCCGTTGATTATGGATTTCCGCAGAAAATTCAGAAATCCGATCGTAACAACCATTCAAAGTTACGATTTCAACAAATCGATTTCGATCATTAACAAGATGGGGTTCTGCGTTTGCCCGCACAATATGTTTCAACAATACCGAGAAATGCAAGAATGTGTGGATTACTGCAGTGAAAACCGGACTTTGTTAAGATATTTTGACCTGAACGAAATCCTGCGATTCATTCACTATTTGCAGGAATCCGGCACTATTCCTGAACACTTGCAGATTGACCGTTATTTTGAAAACGATATTTGCAAAATTAAGATGAACAGTATCAAAATGTATTACTTGGAACTTATGAAAAATATTGACGAAGATGCTTGGCCAAGAATTCAAAGATACGTGGAAACAATGATGAGGCGAAAATTCGAGAAACCCGAGATCAAGAAAACGACCAGTGTGTCGAATTCAAATTTAAGTGGTGGATTTGGAAAACCACTTGCAAGAACAGCGAGCGTTGTTTCTACAGAACCATCTTTTGTGGATAAGGCCAAGGCAAGTTCTTTGGCATCTGGTGGAATCTTGCTAACAACCGCTGATGCACACACATTGACTGATGGCCCAACTATTTACTTGACTGAAAGCATACCCACAATCAGCAACTTTTACATCCAACAGTCAAATATCCCCAAGAAAGTGTTTGACGAAATGTTGCAAAAGATTGCTTACAATAATATGATTTTAGAAAAGATTGAAAAGTTGCAAGCGAAGTTAGATGACGAACTCAAGGGTGTTGAGGTGAAGGACAAGAGCAATATGAACATTGACGATTTGAAGACGACCGCTGCGGACCGAATTGATACCGAAATCGAAGAATTAAAAACGCAAATGAAAGCGTTGTCACTGAATACCGTTTATGTTCCAAACACGACAGACCATCAAGAGGTATGGATTACCAAAATCGTAGAAAATGCATTTGTTCCGTCGATTGACCCGGAAACCACAAAACGCGTGATGGAACTTATGATTGACGACCGACTTAAGATTTTGTTGCTATTAGGGATTGGTTCATTTGAGTACCAAGACAATGTAACCTATACCGAAATCGTCAAAGAAATGGCCAATCGGAAACGACTGTTCATGATTATTGCATCATCCGACTACATTTATGGAACCAATTACCAGTTTTGCCACGAAATCATTGGCAAAGATTTGACCAATATGTCGCAACAAAAGACGATCCAGGCGCTTGGACGTGTTGGCAGAAACAATGTTCAACAAGACTACACAGCGAGGTTTCGCGACGATGCGATTATATATAACTTGTTCAAACCCACGAGTGAAAACATCGAGGCGATAAATATGTGCAGATTGTTTGTTACGGATGATGAGTAAGGTAAGGGAACTCGCCGTTCCCTTATGATCCCATGCTACATAACAATTTGAAATTCAATTTAAAATTGTTTTTTTTTAAACCCGAAGGATACACCTTTTTTTGCTTCACTTGAGCCAAGCGAGGTATAGAGGTATAGAGGAAGGTTCAAAAGGGAACGTAGTTCCCTTTAAGGGAAGGGGTCATAGGGGAAACCGTAGGTTTCACCTAGTGTTGACGAAAAACTCCCTACTCGAATCAAGATCCTTATAATCTCGATCAATCTTGGTTGGCAGATCAAACGGTACTGCCAAAGTGCTGATATCCTCGCGATACTTGATGTAACCAACTGCCTCATTAAACGTATTGGGCACTGCATATTCTAGAACTAGTTTATTGAGTCTCTCCACTTGTGCAGTAATTCCATTCGGAAAATGCTGAGCATACTGCATATAGATGCTTCGCATAATGATTTTCAAGGTGTCTGGATTCTGAGGAAGAACAGTGAATTGTTGATTGGACATTTTATAAACGCCAGCGCGAATTCCGTTTTGCAAAATTTGCATATTTCCTGCAGAGAAAAACACTTGACTCAACATGTTGTCTTCCCACTCACCAGCAATTGCACCACGATACTCGGTTGCTTTGTTTTTAATGGCGACTTTCTCTGCAAGTTGGAACTGAATAGAAGGATCCGGTTCTTCCATCAAATTCACACGACCATTGTATCTTGCTAAATCCAATATTTTGTTGTTATAAGCATTTGAAATAGATGAACCAGGTTTAGACATAATATAATAAAATAGATGCAGACAATTTTATAGAGAACTAATATATAATAATGAATTTTGGTCAAGGAGCATCAACACAAGGAATCGGACAAGGAATCGGACAAGGAATCGGAGATAAACTAAGTTCGGGACTCAATTCAATTACTTCAGGAATCAGTTCAGTAACTTCAGGAGTGAGTCAATCAACTGCTGGTGGATTTGACAGTTTTTACACAATGGTTGTGGCAGTTGCAGTAATTGTTTTGATTCTGGTTTTAGCATTTTTGGGATGGACAATGTCTAAACAGAAAGCAACGGACACTTTTCCCAAACTCCAGACAACTTGTCCAGATTTTTGGGGAATTGAGACTGATCCGGCAACAGGGAAAACTTACTGCAAACAGCCAGCATCTGGACAAGTGAATTACGGAAACGAGAAGGCAAACACCGATGCAAAAGGGTATGATATCGTAAATAGTCGTTTTGACTTTGCCAACGATGGATGGTCGGCGGGCGGAGACGCGGTTTGTGCAAAGAAGAAGTGGGCAAATTTACACGGAATTAACTGGGACACAGTAACAAATGCCAACTATTGTTAAATATTAATCCATGGTTTTTTAATTGGCATGTAAGAAATATACATTGCGGCTATTGCAGCTAAAGAGACAATTGTTGCCTGAGACTTTGTATTTTTATTTATAATGATGTCGTACAGATCTGTTACAAATTTGTTGTCAAAAGTTATATTATCTTTTGGAGTGACTCCAGAAAACTGTTTTAGACTTTGTATTTTATCGTAAAAATTTTTAGTATCGGTATCATTGCTATCATAGAACAACTGGGTAGCAATCAAATTAATATCCTGTCCTTCGGGTTTTGTAAATACATTTGACAATGCATCTGACAGCTGTTCATTGTTTATAAACCAGTAGCCGACAGTATTTTCAAAAGCGCGACCAATAATTGGAATATAATTCACAGTCATCATCGTTGAACCAATGATTAACAATGATGATATAAAACTTGATAAAAATATATCACCGGCCTCCTTGTTATTAATTTCTCTCTCACCGGATAAAACAATGGCCTTAAGAATGATTGTGAGAACTGACAACATTACCCAAATTAATATCAAAAACATTACCGAGGGCATCTTACCATTCACTAAAAATACAATTCCAACAAGAATTGCCAAAAATACAAAAAATATAACATTTACCCATTCTATCGGTACTTTTTCTTTTTTATTAGCCATTTATGGAAATATATTATTCATCTAGATTGTATTTTTGGCGTAATTAATTCACTTCCAAAATATAATCCAAAAATATAATGTCTGATAATCCAAGTTTAGTAGAACCGGATGTCCGATATTTCATTGAAAACTCTTTAAAAAAAGCGCACGAATACAAAATGAACACATACACGTTTTTTCTAAACTTGGGTGTAGTTGTTATCTTTGTACTTGTATTTGGTGGGTTTCTCTATTATCGGTACAAATCAAAACCGACCCCGTATGAAATCCAACAAAAAATGAAAAAAGACCAGGAAATTATAATGTCCAAAATCCAAATGTACCAGGATGACAAGAAACGTGGTGAGCATGCAGGCATGACCAAGATTCCTTTCGTGGATACAGATTACTATTTGAGGAATTCGCCCATAAAATAAATGGGCATTGTATATATAATGCAAAATCAGGATTTTCAAGATACATTTAATGAATTAGTAAAAAACGAAAAAACAATTGTAGGCAACAAATGTTATATTGATGTTCCACTTGAGGGCGAAATTGATTTGTCTCGATTAAAAAATCAAAATCTTGAAGAAATACATTTTCCCAAAGGAAGGATTTCCCGAATTATGAATGTTCCAGTCGGAATCAAAAAAATTATTATCAACGATAACATGTTAGATGAACTTCCAGTGCAAAGAGATTTAGTGCATTTAGAGGCAAACAATAATCGTTTGACCAAAGCTAATTTAAAAGAATTAGTTAGCTTGGTGTCCTTGTTTTTAAATAATAATCGAATTCAAAGAATAGAAAATTTACCGACATCTCTGGAAACTCTCTATGCTGACCAAAACGAACTGGATGATCTGGATTTAACTAATGCGCCAAACTGCAGAAACGTGAGTTGTAAAAACAATCCAGTTTTGTACCAAATTGTTGGTGGAAAACAAATTTCCAGTCCGGATTTTATTTTGAACAAGGATGCACAAGCGCAAATCCGTTTAGGTGGTGGAGGTGGTCCAAAAAAACGCATTATGGAAAAAGAAAGCATATTGTACCCCGATGTTAAACAAGCAATTAATGAATACTATCAATTAAAAAACAGGTACGAAGAAAGTAAAAAAGATGTTATTAAAAAAATAATGACGGATGATAAAGGTTCTAGAAAAGCCAAAATAAAAAAAGTGCGAAATGCCGTTTTTAAATGCATAAATTGTGGAAGAGATGGAGGATCCATATTTGAAAAAGAGAATGTTAATTTTTTAACTGCTCTATGCGGAAATACGAAAAATCCTTGTAACTTAAATATTACTATTCTATCAAGTCTGGGGTTTTCGGATTATGAAATTAAAGATATTCATAAAGAAACAGAAAAAGCAAAACAAAAAATTATACAAACAAAAATGGACACGCTTTTCGGATACATTAAAGAAGAAACGTCTGTTGAAATATTTGAAAGAAATCTGAAAAAAATCAAAACAAACCAGTCAGATTATGGAAGGACTATTGTTGAGAATTCTTACTACGACATGCAAAATGATAGTAAAAAGACAAGCATCATTTCAAGAAAAATGACAGATGTACATGAAAAATTGGCCGAAATTCGCCAAAATATGGAGGAATATGCCAATACAGGAAATAAAAAAATATTAGAAGCAGTTGCTCAAAACCAAAAACATATTCACGATACAATGAATATTATCCGGTGTATTAAATATCCGATGCATGAGATGGTGAAAGAAACAGTCTATAATTTGGTTGATGATGAAGGCAATTTTATTGACGAATCCAAAGCACCCAAAATGGATTTGAACGTTTTGAAACAATATCCTTACTGTTTTGATGATAATTTGAATCCATTTTCGGAAGAATTGCATGTTAAAAATTATGTTACAAATGAAAAGATAGCTTCTTCTTCTTCTACTTCTAGTTCTACTTCTAGTTCTTAATTTATTTTTTTGCTATTTGTAAATTTCACCACTTTTACTATATACCAATGATTGTTCCTTTATTTTCAGCATTGTTATTTATTGGGCTCACATACGCGTCAAACACAAACGATACGCAGTGCTACACGGTTGTCCCAAAACCCTTTTCTCAATCCACTGTCCGAATTATGCAATACAATGTCGAGTGGTTTTTTTTGAAAACATATAACGGTTGCCCTGGCTCCAGTTGCAGTTGGCCAAATTTATCCGAAGCAACATCTCATATGAATTCTTTAGCAAAGGTTATTGGCGATTTGAACCCTGATATTTTGAATTTGTGTGAAGTGGAGGGGTGTTATGAGCTCTCTCAACTCAATGGATTATTGAACAATCAATATACGCCCTATTTAATTTATGGAACGGATACAGCCACTGGACAAAATGTGGGGCTTCTTAGCAAAATGACTCCGACTACGGACCTGCAGAGAACTGCAACAACTCATAGTTATCCGGTCGCCGGATCCCAATGTGGATACACTGGTTCGCCTGGTTCTTCCGGGGTTTCCAAGAATTATTACACTACGTATAAATTTGGTGAAATGACTGTGCATTTGCTTGGAACCCATTTATTGGCATATCCGACCGATGTTTCCAGATGCGCTTCGCGAGAAGCTCAAGCCTCTGTATTACAAGAACTGATTGTATCATTGATTGGAACAAATCCCAATGATGGTCTCATTTTGATGGGAGATATTAACGATTATGACGCGGAGGTGCAAGATTTGAACAATGACAAACCATTGTCCATGGTTTTGAACATTCTGAAAGGGTTGTCAGGAATCTATGCAGGTCAATACGAACTTAAATCGGTGGCTTCATTGGTCAGCCAAGACCAGAGATACACAGACTGGTGGGATAAAAATAATGATTGCACATCTTCTCTCGGGGAAATGACCATGATTGACCACTTTTTGGTTACGCCCAATTTAATAGATAAGATTACCAAAGTTAGTTTCCCTCATCCTTATCAGGAAATGTGTGGGACCACAAATTCGGATCATTACCCAATTGTGGTGGATTTTCAGTTTTAATAAAGGGAACGTAGTTCCCTTTTGAACCCTCCTTTTTTGTTTTGCTTAACCATGAAACCTTGGTTCCCTTTAGGTGAGGTTTATTCTCTATTTTTATTTCGTAAAGACTAATATATTTATTGTTTTAATGCCGAATCAAAATATTTTTTATTACAGCAACTATTGCCAACATAGTCAGAAAGTCTTGCAATTCCTGGTTCGGGCAAATTTAACAGGCGAAATTACGTTTGTCTGCATTGACAAACGAGGCAGAGATCCCAATACCAACCAATTGTTTATTATTATGGAAAATGGCGACAAAATTTTGATGCCACCCAACATTCATAGTGTTCCCGCGGTTTTGATGATTGAGCAGAATTACAAAGTCATTTATGGCGAAGAAATTGTGAAGCATTATGAACCAAACATTGTGAATGATAAAATGATGGCGACCAATTTCAATGGCGAGCCCAGCGGATTTAGTTTAGGCGGTCCGAATTCAGGTGTTCCTTTAAATGCCACGTATAATGGCAGACAAACAATAAATACACCCCCGATAGATGGTGGAAACAACAAGATAAAAGATGGGGACACATCTATGACAAATAAGATGGAAGAGATGCGAAAGGCGCAAGACAATCAATTGGGACTTGGCGGACCTTCCAAGAATCCGTTTTTGCAACCAATCAAGTAAAGGAAACCGTAGGTTTCCTTTAAGGGAACTCGTCGTATTCAGAGAAGCAAAGCTTCTCTTACGCCTTATAATCCCATACCAAAAAAGGGAAGAGTCAAAAAGGAGGGGTTATAGGGGAACGTAGTTCCCCTAAGAGAAACCGTAGGTTTCTTTTCTTTTGTAAAAAACATAAAAACAACTAACTATATCATTTATAACCATGTCATCCGAAGATTATTCCTCTAAATTTGCAACCATGATTGTACGTATCCCAGAGACAATGTATATTTTCGAAGTAACCAAAAGTTGTGGATACAGCGAATTAGTCTTGGCTTATAAAGATTTCTCTATTGCCGAACTAATCAAAGTTGTGTCAATCCAGTTTCAGGACTCAACCATCGATTCTTTATTTTTTATGAATCCTGAAACACAGGAACATTATACAATTTCGACTACCAATCTGGGTACAATTCGCGAAATGATAACCCAGTTTCAAAATGATGAAACTATGCAATATGCTACAAGATCACTTTATAGGAATATGGAAAATTTTGTGGTTTATCGTATTTATTTACCAGATCAAGAAATAGTTAATGAATCAGTTTTGCAACCAAAATTGAAATAATAAACCCAATTAGTGAAACCGTAAGTATTGACAGTTGCCATACAACCGAATTTTCGTATTTGGTTAATTCTTCGTCATCCTCATCTTCATAATAGTCATCGTCATCATCCGCTTCAACGTCATCATCATCATCCGCTTCAACGTCATCATCATCATCCGCTTCAACGTCATCATCATCATCCGCTTCAACGTCATCATCATCATCCGCTTCATCGCATGATGTTGGGTATCCATCTAACATTCCATTATCACACTTTTTGCACATAGGATTCAAGATTGACATTTTTTTTGGTAGCAAACAGCTTCGGTGGAATATGTGTCCGCATTTGTATTTTACAGTATCGGAATTAGTTGCAATTTCTTCTGAGCATGTATAACAGATTGAATTCATTTGATTATTTATAATATTCATTATAAAAATATTATAAATCAATTTTACAAAAAACATATAAATATATTTACCAATAATAATATAATATGTCGTCTGATAAATCATTTATTGTAAAAACATTTAATGACCATTTCTTCGAGTTTTTTGAGGATGTTTTGAAAATTTTGCCTGATAATATGCATATTAAAACAGCACTAAGATCTTTCAAAACAGTTTCAGACTTGAACAAAAGCATTTTAATAAAATGTTGGCACAAATTTGTTTATTTGAAATATACTGATGTGATTAACACTGGTGACATTACATTCTTTTCTGAAAAGG
>Ga0255078_1000455_pt1 | contig 11436 bp, 7 predicted proteins | sample Colum_Atlam_RepA_FD_188462 | JGI IMG/M metagenome (GOLD analysis project Ga0255078, IMG submission 188462) | Freshwater microbial communities from Columbia River, Oregon, United States - Colum_Atlam_RepA_8h | ecosystem: Environmental > Aquatic > Freshwater > River | place: USA: Oregon | collected... | reverse complement strand
TGGATTTGTTCCTTGGAATCCTTGAACTCCTGCCGCACCAGCTGATCCTTGTGGACCCTGAAAACCTGCAAAACCTGGTGCACCTGCAGTGCCTTGATTTCCTTGAAATCCTTCTGCACCTGTTGATCCAGTTGATCCTTGAACACCAGTAAATCCTTGTGGACCTTGATCGCCAGGAAACCCATTTGGACCTGAAAATCCTTGGAATCCTGCAACACCTTGATTGCCACCAACCCCATCAAAACCTGGTGCACCTTGTGAACCTGGTGCACCTTGTGGACCTTGAGCACCTTGTGTATTTCCTGGTCCACCTGCAATTCCTGGTGCACCAGCCTGTCCATTTGGACCAGTTGCTCCTTGAAAACCTGCAAATCCTGTGATGTTTGTGCTTGGACCAACCCAATTGCCTGAGGAGTCGATCACATCAACTGTGCCAACTTTTAATCCATTTTTGACTGTAAACGGTGTATTATCTGCCATGGCTCAGGTTCACTTTCCCCTTTGCTCTTTTTTATTTTTAGACTGCAATTACGACTCTATGCAATTTCACCGTAGTGTTATTATTTGTTGGAGTGAATAATAGACGAACATTTCCGCTATTAATATTCGCATCAAAGGTTCCAAGAGAACCATTTGTCTTGAGTTCACCATATTGTGTGATAAACACAGTGCTACCATCATGAATTAAATTTAACTCAAGAACATGATAGCCACCAGAAATTGTCATCTGCACGAGATATTTAGCAGAACGATAAGTTGCTGATGGGAATGTGTCTATTGAAACTTCAACATTGCTTGTAGCAGCAACATGTGTGGCAGATCTTATTGTAGAGACAATATCTGCACTTGCAGTATTCGTCAGATGAATTGATCCATTTACTTTTGTCGAACCATTGACATCTAATTTTTCTGTTGGAGTTAATCCAATACCAGTATTACCACCAGGAACTACAACAATTCTATCTGCAATACCGCTTTGTCTTATAACAAAAGCACTGTCAGAATTTAAATTAGAACTGAGGCTCCACTTATCAACACCGCTTTCAGTGAACCAAAGTGCAGGATGTCCTGCATTTGCATCAATTCTTATTCCTTTAGCATTATCAACTTTTATGTGCAACGTAGTAGTAGGATTATTTGTGTTCAACCCAACTCTATCATTAACAGTATCGACAAACAATGTTCCAGAATCAAAATTGACGTTGCCAGTGACGCCATTTACAACTGTGAGTGTATTCGCTTCAACGTTAGCAACAAGAGTTGCAAGAGAGGTATTAGCAAAATCAATAATATTTGATTGATGCCCTGCGTCTGGTAAATTGTCAAACAAGTACCAATTGCCATCGGAAGCATCGCGAGCAAGACCAGTATGTGTTGTTTGCGGACCATTATTTTTTGCAGCAACAAATCCAAGATCAACTGTGTCGTTAATTGTATTATTTGCACCAAGATAAATTAACGCATCATCAACAACGAATGTTGCTACGTTGATGAAGGTTGTGTTACCAGATAGATAAATGTTACCACTCGTAACATTCAAATCACCGCTAATATTAAGTGATCCGCTGATCAAACCACCTGAAAGAAGATTTGAATTATTTGCTGCAGTATATGCAAGATTGGCTTGAGCGTATGCATTTTGCGCAGTTTGTTGTGCGGTTACAATACCAGAGCCAGTTGTATTGACAGAGAATTCTAGATTAACTTTTCCAGTGACAGAAGTTGCAGAGACATTAATCGTAGCAGTGTCCTTGAAATTTAGATTTGATCTAGATGCAACTACGCTATTATTCTTAAGAACTTGTACCGTATTTGCCGCATCTTCTGCTTCAGCAATAGCAGATTCTGCCAGACTGGATGCACTATTTGCTTTATCATAAGCATTTGCTAGTTCTGGTGCATCGATAGTAAATCTCTTTGGAGAACTTAGATTATTCGCAGAAAGACTGATACCATTGGCAGAAACAAAGTTAACAGTGTCTAATCCAAATGCAACAAGCCCTGGACCACCATTAATATTCCAAGTTTTAAATGTACTGTTAAGTTGAATTGTGACAGCGTTGTTTCCTTCATCAACGACTGCCATACCAGAATCAGCATCGAATTGAATTGTGCTGATATTTGCAAACGTGTTTACAACATTAGAATTGCTTGCATAAATTTCTTTGACTGTGATTGGAGCATTTGCTTTTGCATATGCTAATGATGCTTGATTATATGCAATTTTTACTGAATTTGCAGTTGCTGCAGTTTCTACTGAATTACTGGTGACTGTGTCATTAAATCTAACACCAATTGATAATGTGTCAGTTAAAGAGTTTGCAGTAATATGAATACCTTGACCAGATCCAACTGAAAGAATATCAGTATTTGAGTCTGGAATTAATAGAGTGCCATTTGCATTGATTGTTTCAAATGTGTTTGCTGAACTACCAGAGATTTGAGAAACAGTACCCGTATTATTTTTATAGTACAGGACACCATCTGCGTAGTTGAGCGCAAGTTCACCGAACTCAAGTTCAGTGTTTGATGGCACATTTCCAGTTGCGCCAGATTTTTTAAGTCGTATTGTTGTTGCCATTAAAAGGTGTCATTGCTAACGTAAATTGAATTTTCTAAAGTATTTAGAACCTTTCCATTCTTCTTCTTTTTGGATTTCAGCTCCTCTACTTCTTTCTTCAGTGATTCAATTTCAACGTTTAGCGAGTCAACCTTGGCATTATGAGATAATCTTTCTTTTTCTAGATTGTCAAGTGCATTTTTAAGTTGATTTCTGGCATCAACAAGATCGCGTTTAAATGTTTCTGTATGAGATGTTCTCTGTTCTAAACTAGATCTTGTTTGCTCCAGTTGCGATGTAAGTGCACCAATCTGAGATTGCAAAGCATTATTGTCTGAAGACAAATTAGTCAAATTTTGTAGTTTTGCTTCCAACTCTGCAGTTTTATCTCCAACTTTCTTAGAGACAGCCAACTGTGCTTGCATTACAAGGTTTTTGTTGAATGCCTCGCTTAATGTCTCATTTAAAACCCGAATATATTCATTAACAAATTGTTGATCATTCATAACACACTCCTATTAGAAGGAGCCACCATCTAGTGTAGCAAATGTTGGAACTCCTGAAGAAATTTGAAGGATTTGCCCCTCTGTACCTGTTGCAAACGCAAAACTTGATGTCGTATTTGCATAAAACACGCCGTTAGACGTCAACGTTGCCTTACCAGTACCACCAGAACCAACACCAAGCGGCGTTGTTAGTGTTAGTGATCCAATGTTTGCAGATGTTGCACTAAAGTTAGCTGTAACAAGATTACTCTTAACATTAACAGTGCTACCACCAAGGGCATGACCAATATTAATTGTATTCGCAACGCCACCGAAGTTAATAATATCAGTAGTGATATTTAAGAGATTAAATGATGATGGACCACTCAAATCTCCACCATCAACATTCACATCTCCAGCAAATGTTGTTGTACTACCAGAGGCACCAACCTTGATTGTGGATGCACCACCACCAAAATTAATTGTGGTAGATGTTGTGTTTAAGAGATTTGCTGTGGCAGTTGAAAGAATGTCACCACCACTTACTGTCAAGTCTCCAAGAACTTGAACATTCTGACCTGTTGCTTGTACGAACGTTGTTCCCTGTACACGAAGTTCACCGCTGTAAACGTCAAGTGCACCACTGGTATTTGGTAAACGAACATCAGCACCATTAAAGTGAATTAGCGTATTGCCACCAGAATTCTTGATAGCATTTTGTGTTAATTTAATCGTGTTTACTGTTGCATCACCAGTTACGAGTAATGAACTGTCGACAGTCAATGCATCAACATTTGCAGATTGCGCGTCTAGATTAGCATGCAATAGAGCATATGTTGAGTTTGCAAAGTCAATGATATTACTTTCGTGACCAGAATCTGCTAAACCATCAAACAAATACCAAGTAGCGTCGGAAGCATCTCGAGCAAGACCAGTATGTGTTACTGATGCACCACTATTTTTAGATGCAACGAATCCAATATCAACGCTATCATTAATTGTATTGTTTGATGCAAGAAAGATTAATGGGTCGGTAACATTCAACGTTGCAACGTTAATATATGTTGTATTACCATTTAAATAAATGTTACCAGTTACGTTAATACCTTCATTAAACGTAATGGTGTTTGAGAATGTTTTAAGACCGCCAATCGTTTGAGTACCGCTAGTGCGTACAACCGTTGAATCAACAGCAATCACATCTCCAGTATTAGCGATACCATCACCAGCAACAACATCGAGTGTGATTGTGCTACCAAGAGCAACTGAACCACCGCCAGCAAGACCAGCACCAGCCGTGACAGTGACTGCATCATTGACGAGCATTGCATTGGTAACTTGATCAGCACCAATCGTGAAGACACCAGTATTTGAAAGAGATACATTTCCGCTTACGCCAGTTGTAACGTATTGACCATTTGCCTGACCAATGAGAAGTCTATTGTTTTGATCAGCTGCAACACCAACAACTGTTACGTCTGTTAGATTATCAAGAGCAACGCTACCAAGAGCAACAGTGTCAACGTATTCTTTAGTTGCAATATGAGAGTTTGCAGTTGGATAAACTAAAACATCGCCTTGTGCAAGTTGAACTGAACCATTTGCGTAACGACGCATAAAGGTGCTTGCACCATTTGCAGCAGAGGCATTGTCAATCAGATTGGTGTAGTATTGCCCACCAATATTCATTACTCCATTGGCAGTGTCGCCAATGAACATAACGTTACTTACATAGGAATACGCTAATTCGCCTTCAAGTAATGAACCTGGAGTCGTATTCGCAGTTGATCTTTTAATTTGAACTAGTGTTGACATTAATATGTTCCTCCATCAACTTTTGGTAGAGACTTCACTACATAAGTTGATGTATTTGACTGATAAACTAAAACGTCGCCTTCTGCCTGACCCGTAACAGTCACGTCACTCACTTGATTAAGTCCAATTGAACCAACTTGAGCGATTTTATTAAAAGTTACTCGACCGACTTTATTCTTGTTTGAAACGGTAATCTTCATTATTTAGTAACCTGCGGAGTTACAGTTATAATACCTTCTACAATACGTGTCACCACATTTGCAGTATCCTTCATTTTAACGTCGTATAGATATCGACCTGCCTTAATATTCGTTGTTGTAGCAGCATTTAGGGTAATATTTACATTCCCATTGGCTGAATTTACAACTGTGATTGTTAGATTGGCAGTAGGGTTTAAAGAATAATAAGACTTTCGAATCTGACCTGAAAATATGTAACCAGCAACGTTGATTGCTACTCCATCGTCGTCGACGAGATCGATATTCGATTCAAATGTCGCGCCTTGATCTACTGTTAACTCTGCATATGGCATTTTATCTTCTCGTCTGGATTAATGCATCAACTTTCGCATCAAGTTCCTTGAGTGCTTCAAGAAGCAACGCAACGACTCTTTCGTATTTAACAGCAAGATATCCGTCTGGACGCTCAACAACAATTTCTGGCAAGACTTTTTGAAGGTCTTGCGCGATCAAACCAACATCTTGCTTACGAATAAAGTATCCATCCTCACCACCGTGTTCCTTGATATAATCATCAGTCCAATCGTAGCGAACACCGTCAATAGCCTTGATAAGTTCAAGAGCATTTTGAATGCGGCGAATGTTTTCTTTGAGTCGCTTATCTGATGAATAGTATGCAGTGATGTTATTCGTTGCGCGAATTTCACCCTGCACACCATGGGCTTGAGTGCCAATACTAAGCCTATTTCCAAAAAGATCCGACCCAGAATTAAATCCTTGCGGACCTTGATTTCCAATCGCACCTTGAGCACCTTGTGGACCATTGGCACCTTGTGGACCGATAGCACCTTGGAATCCTTGACGTCCTTGAGCACCTTGTGGACCAATGGCACCTTGGTTTCCAATTGGACCTTGGTTTCCAGGAGCACCTTGATTTCCAATCGCACCCTGTGCTCCTTGAGGACCAGTGGCACCTTGGTTTCCAATCGCACCCTGTGCTCCTTGAGGACCAGTGGCACCTTGGTTTCCAATTGCACCTTGGAATCCAGCAGCACCTTGAGCACCTTGAGGACCAGTTGCACCTTGTGGACCAGTGGCACCTTGGTTTCCAATTGCACCTTGGAATCCAGCAGCACCTTGAGCACCTTGAGGACCAGTTGCACCTTGTGGACCATTGGCACCTTGTGGACCATTGGCACCTTGTGGACCGATAGCACCTTGAGCTCCTTGTGGACCATTGGCACCTTGTGGACCGATAGCACCTTGAGCACCTTGAGCACCAGAGGAAGCACTAGTGATACGTCCGAACGCATCAACTGTAATTGTTGAGAAGTTATAAGTTCCAGGTGATACGCCCGTTGTTCTTAGATCCAAAGCAATGTTTGCATTACCAGAAGTTCCTGCTGTAACAGAAACTGCAACATTTGCAGTGTTGCTGAAGTTCAATCCAACATTTCGTTGCGTTGAACCAGTATTTGCAGAAACAGAAGTTGTATTTCCTGAAGTGTTTGCAGCAGCATATGCATCTAGTGCGGTGCTAAAATTGTAGAACGTTGCACCATCATCTGACCAACCCCACTTATCAGTTCCTTCATTCCAACGAACGAATGTGTCTGTTGAGCCACCACGTTCTGCAGTGATTGATGCATTAAGTGATGGAACACCAGTTTGATTTGAGTTAAGAATAATTTCATTATCTTCAACATTGAGTGTTGACACGTTAAAGGTCGTAGTGTCGCCTTCAACTCTTAGATTTCCAGTAACTGTAACATCTTTACTGACGATAACATTACCAGAAATCGTTTGATCACCTTGAGTCGTAAGTAAGTCGTACCAGATTGATGCATTTTTGTCATTTGCAGAGGCTTGCCATTTACCACCAGATTCAAACCAACGGAGTGATGCATTACCTGTTGCAGATGCAGCACGATTGACACTGAAGAAACCGTCACCAGCAGCAAGACCAACGCGGAGAACTGTTCTATCTGCAGCAGAGATTGCTGGAGCAGTTGTGGTCAATGTACCATTAATGGTTACATCACCAAAGTTTGCATCACCATTACGAATCCAACGAGTTACAGTATTACTTAATTTAATGTTGGAAGCAGTAAACTCATTCTGAATGTTTGCGGTTCCTGTTACTACTAGATTTTGAGATACAAATGAATTTGCAGCAACTGTCAAATTACTTGAAAGAGTTGCATTCGCAGTTACTCCAAGAGTACTTGATAGTGTTGTAGCACCAGTAACGCCAAGTGTAGTTCCAACAGTCGCACCATTAGTTACACCAAGGGAAGAGAGAGTGGCTGCACCAGAACTCAATGTTCCAGTAACTGTTGCATTTTGTGTAACAGCAAGGTTTTTGGATACTGCTAGATTGCTTGATGCGATTGTATTTCCAGTTACAGAAAGATTACTTGATAGAGTAGCATCTCCAGTTACACCAAGAGTCGCACCAACTGTTGCTGCGCTAGTCACACCTAGTGACTCAAGCGTTGCTGCACCAGAACTCAATGTCCCAGTAACCACAGCATTTTGAGAAACTGCCACATTTCTAGCGACAGAAAGATTGCTTGATAGAACTGTGTTACCAGTAACTGTTAGAATAGCACCAACATTTGCTGCTCCAGAAGCATCGAGTGAGGCAGTGTTGAGCGCAGAAGAGATGGTAGCATTTGATGCTTGGAGATTATTTCTAGCAACCGTTGTGCCACTTGTTGACCCAACACGCACTGTTGCAGCTGCCCCGCCAAGATTTACAGCAGTAGTAGAAGTGTTTGCAAGATTAAATGTCGTTGGACCAGTGACGTCTCCACCATCAACATCAATATTACCAGTGACATTCAAATCATTTCTAACATTCGTTGTTCCAGATGCAGCACCTAAATTTAACGTAGTTGCAGCACCACCGAAATTGACTGTCGTGGCAGTCGCATTTACCACATTCATTGTTGATGTGGTTGTTACAATATCGCCACCAGAAACTGTTAGATCTCCTGCAACACTCGTATCACCAGAGGATGCAGTTACATTAAATTTGTTAGTATTAACATTGAAGTCAGCAGTAACATTTGCTGTTCCAGTGATTGTCGCATTTTGCGTTACAGTTAGGTTTTTAGAGACTGCAACATTAGAATATAAAGAAGCATTTCCAACAACTTCTAGCGTTGAGCCGACATTCAACGTTCCAACCACATTAGCATTTTGAGATACTACGGTATTCTTGCTAACTGTTAGATTGCTTGATAGAATCGTATTTGCAGCAACATTAAGAGTACCAGAAATCTCTGTATTACCATCAGCTGCTTTTACGTTAAACGTGCCACTGCTAGTACCAATCTTGAAGTTGGAATTGACGTTTGTTGTTCCAGTTATTTGAACATTTGCGTTAAGAGAGGTGGTTCCACCGACTCTGAGTGTATCAACAATTACTGCGTCATCGCTGACTGTCAAATCGCCAGTTGTTGTTTCTCCAGTGACTAGAGCATCGCCAGAGACACTAAGAAGTGTGCCTCCAGTTGATCTTTCAATAGAAATAGAGCCGTTGGCAATCTTGAAATCAGAATTATCTTTTACATAGGTGTGATTGCGAAGAATATTACGATCTTTAATTAAGTCGTTTGTATTAACTCGCCACTCATCAAATGTATTTGTGACTGCAATAGTAGATATATTTGCGTTAGCCATGTTGTCCTCTATTTAAGAGCTGCGCGAGCATATGTTTAATCTCTGAAATTTCTGATTTTAGATTATTTATTTCCAAATCTCTAGCCTTATCCGCTTTAATTCGACCAATTTCAGCTTCGTATTTTGCTTGCACCGTTAAATCTGTACAAAAAATACCGCCTGTGGTTAAATCTTTAACATAACCAGTATTTCCAATTTTGACGCGCATTAATCACCTGGAACAGCAGTGACTGTTAGTGTATCAACAAAAGGGGCAACTGTTGGGTCAGCAGCTGTTAAGCGTAACTTGACCATAAATCGATTAAATGTACCACCAACAGGCATCGTATTTGTTCCATCGAAGTATTCAATACGCCCATTGAGAGAATATTTGTATTTAAGTTTAACAGGAGTCTTTTGATCTGGAGAGGTTGCGTTCACAACCTTCGACATTCTTACCCAATCTTTATTGTTTATTGATTCGCTATCTGTTGGCGACAAGACTTTAAAGTAAACTTGCACGTCTGTTCCAGATGGTTTAATTGCATCAATATCAACAACTAGATCTCCAGCGACAAATCCCTTTTCTAAGACAAGAATCTTAGTTTGGTATTTGGTGAAGATGTTACCGCTATTATCACCACTCTTACCAGTTTCTCCATAAATGAGTGCCGTTGCAGTTGTATTACCAGTTGACACTGATGGGGCATCAACAGAGATCGTTGGGGTTGAGGTATAACCACTGCCTGGGTTTGTGATAATAATATGGCTGATAGTGTTTCCACCAGCAGGATTTACGTTACCAACTGCATAACCAGTTGCTCCAGTACCGCCACCGCCAGAAATAGTCACAGCAACATTTGCAAAAGTGCAAGCGGAAGTATTGGTATATCCAGTTCCTGCTTCTGTTATTTTAATAATATTATTATGAATACCAGCGTTGTTAATGATATTTGTATAAGTCAAAAACCCTGCACGTTCCCAGTTAACAATTGGGGAAACTGTGTTGTCAGTTGTTTGTAGAGTGACTCTAACATTTACTGCAGCCACATTTGAGTTTTCAATCAAACGTCTCTTCGAAGAAGAAGAACTTGAAATATTGGTATCTTTACCGAAACCATACTTTTCACTTGGTTGTAGTGTGATCCAATCAGATTCTGTTCCATCAAGTAATTTTGTTTTTACTGCATATGCAATTGAAGTTGGTGATGGTACAAACTGAGAGGTTGTAAGCGACATTGCATCAAATACAAGATTTGATGCAAAAAACTTACCAGGCGTTTTTCTGCTTAAATCTAAGTTTAGATAAATGTCAGAGGCTGATGTACTAAATGATGCACGATGGATTCTAAACATCAAATCTTCATTAAGCAGAGGATTCCAGTTTGATGCATTTTGAGATTTAAATAAGTTTCCAACATATGGCTGCTCAGAAACTCTTCTTTGATTATCATCTTCGTCAACAATAATATCTCCAAGTTTTGCCGTCCAAACTTGATAATCACCAGATTCTGTTTTTAGTTGAATGGCATATTCGGTTTCTGCTTCAAGTTGAACTGGATCCGCAAAGGTGAAGCGAGTGTTTGTTGAAGCATTAGATGTGCTTGGCACACCTGAGACTACGATTTGAGCAGCATCTAGTGTTTGTGATGCAATTGCCTTCTTTGATGGGTCTGGTAAACCATTTGTCACAGGAACAATTTCTACCGTGAATGGTAAGAGTTCTGTTGCGTCTGGTTTTGTTGAATCGTATGTTGGCTTTGCTTTGAAATATAGATCTACAGAGGTCAAAAACATACCATATTGTTTTACTGCAGCTCCATCAACTATCAATGCACCGCGAGGAGTAAAGAATGTTTGGCACATAAACTTACGATCGTTAAGTGCTGGTGTTTGCTGAGTTACAGAAGTTGGTGCTTGACCACTGGCAGGAGTTTGCTCATTAAGAATTGGATTTCTTGTATTGATATTGGTATTTGTTTTACCAAGAGCTGTGTATGCTGCAAATGCGCGCATTTTATATGCATTATCATTATGCGTTGCAGTATCAGTGATTGTAAATTTACGTTCACCTGTTAACCAACGCAATCCTGGTTGCGCTGGAATGTGGAAAATACCAAACAATCCACCAACATCATTACACTTATGTTCTCCAACAGAGTAGACTGAGTTTGATGTGCAGTTTGCAGGCAAATCTTTATCAACAATCGCCTCAAGCCAGCCTAGTGTAGTATTGGCAGAAGTTGCAACAACATTAGCCTTGAAGCCCATGTTGGTTCCAGAAACGATAGAAATCGTATTACCAACAATATCTGAGAGCCCATCACGGCTAACATTATTAGATGATAAAATAATAGAACGACTATTGATCGTATTTGCAGCAGTAACAACAGAAGACAACGCAACATAGGCATTTGCGCTTGATACTGTTATAGTTTTTCCGCTTGATGATGTTAATGTTTCACCAGCCTGAAATCTATTGTTTGAATACAAATTAGAAATTTGACGTTGTTCAATACTAATTCTTGTAGAATTGAAAAGTTTACTGCGTGAGCCATTCGTTACATCTGTGTAGAAAGATCCTGTTAATGGTTCAATAACCAGCACACCATCTGATGCGTTTAGTTTTTCCCATCTCTTAACCTTTCCTCCGAAAGAAAAGTCTGGAGAAAATGTTTCAGTGAAAATGTCATAATTAAAAATTAGATTATCTTCGGTCTGGTATACAATA
>Ga0255078_1000438_pt1 | contig 11657 bp, 25 predicted proteins | sample Colum_Atlam_RepA_FD_188462 | JGI IMG/M metagenome (GOLD analysis project Ga0255078, IMG submission 188462) | Freshwater microbial communities from Columbia River, Oregon, United States - Colum_Atlam_RepA_8h | ecosystem: Environmental > Aquatic > Freshwater > River | place: USA: Oregon... | reverse complement strand
ACGTTAGTCTTGAAGAATTCGAACGAATTAAACATCTTGCTTTGACAAAATTTAAAGAAAATTTTGAATATGACCGTAAAAAAAACTATTATATTTGTAAATTGTACCCCTGCAAATCAAAAGATTTTCAGCATCTAAAAGAAATAGAAAAAGACTACAAAGGAACACGTTATGACGGTCGTATTCACCGAAAATTTTGTCAAGATACAAATTCTTTACAAAAAAAAATAATGTTGTGTGAATATAATCCTAATCAAGCGTATATATATAATTGATGAAGAAATTAATCTCTCTCGCAATTCTCGTCGTTATGGCACTTTCGATGGTAGCATGCAATTCTACCACCACTGCCACCGAAACCAATGCCCCAGCACCTGTTGCCGAAGGCAATACACCAGCAGAAGCTAAGTAAGCTTCAGCTAACGAAATCGCCCATCTTTTCGAAGGTGGGCTTTTTTACAGTTTTCACAAAATTATAATTAGTATGAACCAAGAATATATCGAAAGGTGGGCTTTTTTCCAGTTTTCACAAAAACCGAGTATAATGAATATGAGTATGAACAACGAACAAATCTCGATGTCCGCTCCAACTAGCCGACTTATTCGGCTTGGTGATGGAGCCTTTATCACTGTTGTAATGAACGGTGAATCTCTTACTGTCAGAGCTTCTGACTCGCAAGCATCTTTTGATAAAGCTCTTGAGGCTTACAAAAATGAAGATTGGGATGCCTTGTATGAAGCTATGCGACCTGTCAAGACCTATTGCTCTAAAGTAGATGGTGTCACTGTCACTGAAAACGGTGTGTTTTTCAATGATGAGCCGATTCACACCGCTTTGTCTACACGTATTATGGACTTTGCAATGTCTGGACTTGACCACAAACCACTTTGTAAGTTCCTTGAGAAACTTATGAATAACCCATCCAGAAGGGCCGTACAAGAGCTTTACACCTTCTTGGAGCATCAGAACCTTCCAATCACTGATAATGGTAATTTCTTAGCTTACAAAGGCTTAAATAGAGATTACTATTCGATTACCTCTGGTAGTGCCAAACTGATTCAAGGCAAGAGTTCACATGGTAGAATCTTCAATGGAATTGGCGAAGTAATTGAAATGAAGCGTAATGACGTAGATGATGACAAGGAACGTGGATGTTCTTATGGTCTTCACGCTGGCACAATGGAATACGCAAGAAGCTTTGCTCAAGGTAAATGTGTAATTGTCGAAATTAATCCTGAAGATGTAGTGAGCATTCCTACAGATTGTAACTTCCAAAAACTTCGAACTTGTAGATACAAGGTAGTGGGCGAATTTGAAGCACCATTAGTTAATCCTTTGTATGATTCGAATTGGGTGGAAGATGATTTAGGGTATGACGAAGACGATGAAGACAATGATTTTTGGACTGATTCTTTCGAAACCCCGAATTCAGCATGGATTGAAGAAGTGAGTTATGATTCTGAAGATGAAAGTCTTAGGGTTTACTTACGAGACGGTGAATGCATGCATTATGTTGATGTTAATCCAGAGACCTATCTTGATTTCCAAAAATGGGTGCAAGATGATAAGTCTGCTGGTAAGTATTACCACACTCATATAAAGAATCACTACGACACAATCTAAGATTAGGGCAACTTTTGCCCTAGTTTGACAATTTCGTTCTGGTTCGTTGGGTCAGGGGCTGTTAATTCAGCCCCGATTTTTTTTTTATCAAAGAAAGTTTTTTCCAGTTTTCACAATTCTTGAGTATAATAGTCATGATTCAAGAAACAAAGAACTTCACAATTATGGCTGAGAACAACATCACTTCTGGCCAATACTCAATCAAGCAAGAAAACCTTGCTCACATTTTTGACATTCTCAGAACGAGACTTTACTCTGACAAGATTCTTGCAGTTATCCGCGAGTATTCTACAAACGCCATTGATGCTAACGTAGAAAACGGCAATTCGCACATTCCTATTGACATCACATTGCCAAACGCAATTGACCCTGTTTTCAAGGTGCGAGACTTTGGTAAAGGCTTGTCAGAATCTGACATCTTTGAAGTATATTCAAGCTATGGTGCTTCTACTAAAAGACAATCTAATGATTACGTAGGTGCTCTTGGTATGGGAAGTAAGAGTGCGTTTGGATATTCCGATTCGTTCACAATTACATCGTATCATGGTGGTATGAAAAAGATTTATGAAGCATACATTGATGAAACCAAAATTGGTACAATTGCTAAAGTACACGAAGAGCCATCTAATGAGCATTCTGGTATCTGCGTGACCGTAAGTGTTAAAAGCAAAGATATTTCTTTGTTCAGAGACACAGCAGTAAAGTTTTTCACATGGTTTGATTCTATGCCTAGATTCTTTGGTATTAACATTCAAGATGAAATTACATCGTTTTTTAATACAATTAAGATTTATCACAAGTCAAAATCTTGTACATTGTTCAAGAAAAGCTGGGAAACCAAAGCTGTTTTTGTCAAAATGGGTAATATTGTTTATCCTGTCAATGACCTGTCTCTTATTGATGCTAGTTGGCTCACTTACTATGACAAGCTTATTATCAACGTAGATATTGGTGATGTTTCATTCACCACATCTCGCGAAAGTCTTGAAATGACAGAAAAAACTATTGCTACAATCAACAGAAAAATGGATTCAATTAAGAAAGAAATTGCTTCAAAGTGGCAATCAGACATTGATAGTTGTGCAACAATCTGGGATGCTCTTTGTTATTACCACGAATTAGACGAGCTACCTAAAAACATTCTAGAAAATAATCTAATTTGGAGAAATGAAAAAGTAGATACTTCATTCATAACCCTTTTGCAATGGAAAAACTTCAATGAAAGAGCAAATCAATGGCAACAAACTTATTCTGTAAGGTTCACGAAAGATGACAAAATTGCCATGATTGTTGATGATGGTGGTTATCCTGTTTCTCAGCATAGAGATAGATTGATGGAAGCTAGAGCTATTTTGCTTAAAGAACAAAAGTGGGGTAGAGTATTGTATGGTAAAGGTACAATTTCTCAATCTCGAAAGTTTCTTGATATGAAAGAAACACAAGGTGCAAGAATTATCAAGTTGTCTGAAGTAAAGCAATACGTAAATATCAGACCTAAAAGTTCTTACAATAAAAAAGATACTGTGTTTCAATGGAATGGTAAATGTTGCTTCCCTTTCTCTAATTGCTGGGACCCAAATCAAGTGGAACCTGATGTAAAGAAAGTTTATGTAAACATTGATGGCTACAAACCCTTAGTTTACACCTTTGATTCACTCAAAAATATCAAATATCATTTGTCAGCTTTGGGTGAAGAAATTGAAATCTATGGTGTTAAGAAAAATGCTAAGTTGGATTCTAGTTGGGTTCATTTAGATGTTTATCTTGCTGAAATGGCCAAGAAGATTGTAGCTGATAAAGAATGGTTGCAAACTCATAAGGATGTTCAAACTTTTAATGAGATTAGAAATTACAATACGATTACTAACAACATTGCTAAGGGTCTGTATGATGACGTAGTGGAAAAGATTGCATGTCCTACTTTCAAGAAGATTGTCAAGATGCCAAGAAATGGTCGCTTTGACTCTGTTCAGTACAGTAACAAGTTGTACATTTTGGGTTGCACTAGAGAAAGCTTAGACGAAGTAAGAAATGAAATCAATTTGAGTATCAACAAGATTAAGCAAGAGATTGATTATGTGGCTACTACTTATCCTCTTCTGCTTGATTATAATCCATACTACAACGTGGCAAAAGAAAAGGCTAATCAACAAGTTACTTATGTGAACTTGATGCATCAGGCACTTTCTTCAAAAACACAATCTAAAGCATTCGTGAGTTAAAAAATGGGTGGAAAAATCAATTCCACCCTAAAGATTTCAGATTGTGTGCCGATAATTATATTAATGAAGCGATTACTAATCACAATCATGATGGCACTTTTAGTTGCCCTTTCGTTCGGACAAACAAAATCTATTTCTCTGGGTGGAATTTCACTCAGCGAAAGCAAACGCTCAGTGCTCGCCAAATATGGTGAGCCAGATGAGAGAGACTGCGACAAATGGATTTATGACTTCAAGAAGTGCATTTTTACGGTGCAATTCGATGATGATGGTGTAAAGAAACTATCTGTAAGCGGAGAGCTTGACAGAGCCTCTAGTTTCAAAACCAGATTGGGTGTAAGGGTGGGAGACAAAGAAGCCACTCTTATCAAAGCCTATGGCAAAGGAACTCTTGAATATGATGGCTCTGCCACTCGTTTAAGAATGTACCCCAATCTCAACACTTACATTGGAACAGATAACAAAATCTATCTGATTGAAGTGTACAAGAGCTAAGACTATCGGGCCAATTAGGCCCGATTTTTCCAGTTTTCACGAATGTCAAGTATAATAGGTATGCAAACATTTAGACGATTTTAAATGAGTAATAAGAAAAAGATTAAAAAGAAGAAATATTATCATGCAAGTCCAGTAATTTTTAGCCCTGGTGATTTTTTGTTACACACTGTACAAGCTAGAAATTTTACTGCATCTACTTGGTTTCGAGATGCAATATTTATGACTTGGACACCGATTCCACACTTTACTATTATAGAAAAGGCTTTAGCTGAAAACTGGCAAGTTTATGAGGTTCAACCTTTGAAAAAAGTTCACCAAGGCTTTTGGGATGATTACTTTACTTGTGGCCCTGTAAAGGTGATAAAAAGAATTGGTAGTTGCCGAGGTATCAGCCAAAACGGTGTTTTGTCTTCTGCTGTAGAGTGGGGTTGTAAAAGCAAGCCAAAAGTTTTCAAAAAGAAACCTGATGAAAAAGAAGATTGATGATTTTTCCAGTTTTCACGAATGTCAAGTATAATAGGTATGAAGCAATTCGGAAGTTTAGTAAATTACATCAAAACTGTGGCTACCAAAGGTATGCCAGCACCCCAAGTGGGAATGGGTGCAACCCTTCTGTGTTACACAGATAGACATGCTTGCACTGTCACAAAAGTATTCGAAGTGAACAAAAAACTTTATGTTGAGGTACAGCAAGATTTTGCCGTTCGTATAGATGGCAATGGCATGAGTGAATGTCAAAAATATGATTTCAAACCCAATCCAAATGGAAGTACATACACTTACAGATGGTGTGAAAAAAAGCAAAGATGGCTCAAAGTGTTCTTCAACAAAGAAACTAATAGATACAATTTAATTCAAAATGCATTTGGTTTATCTATTGGAAATAGAGATGAATATTATGATTTTAGTTTTTAATTGAGCGTATAATTTATTGTATCGGGGTGTGGTGAAATCGGTAGACACAACAGACTTAAAATTTGTCAGTAGCAATACTATGAGGGTTCAAGTCCCTCTGCCCCGACCAATCAGGGCTTATAGCTTAATGGTAAAGCGGTCGGCTCATAACCGATTGAGTGTAGGTTCAATTCCTACTGAGCCCACCAATTCTCACACAATCTTTTTTCCAGATTTCACAATCTGAGCGTATAATAATTATGAACAAATTTCAAGAACTCACAGATTTTTTAGATAAATATAATAAAGAATATACAATCCATTCAGATTGTGTGGAAGTGAAGGGTAATTTGGCTCTTGGATGCTACGAGTTTACATCTCTTCCAGAGTCATTTGGTAATCTGAAGATTGGTGGTTGTTTAATCCTTGGTAACAACAATCTCACATCTCTTCCAGAGTCATTTGGAAATCTAAAGATTGGTAGTGATTTGATGCTTACTAAGAACGAGCTTACATCTCTTCCAGAATCTTTCGGCAATCTCAAGATTAATGGTAATTTGTTTCTTCATAGCAACGAGCTTACATCTCTTCCAGAGTCTTTCGGTAATCTGAAGATACGTGGTGATTTGATGCTTTATAACAACAAACTCACATCTCTGCCAGAGTCATTTGGTAATCTGAAGATTGGTGGTTATTTGAGTCTTCAAGACAATAATCTCACATCTCTTCCAGAATCTTTCGGTAATCTGAAAATTAGAGGCAGTTTAGAACTTTATCGCAACAAGCTCACAACTTTGCCAGAGTCATTCGGCAATCTCAAGATTGGTAATAATTTGGGTCTTGAAAATAACAACCTCACATCTCTTCCTGAGTCGTTCGGTAATCTGAAGATTGGTGGTAGTTTGTGGATTGATAACAACAAACTTACATCTGAGCCAACCATTTATTCAATGAATCAAACAATTGAAAAAGATTGGTGTTTTATTGATGGAATAGCTCGTGAGATTATGTCAAAGAAGAAACTAAAAGATTTATCTGTCATCAAAACTCATTTTGATTACATCGTGGGAGTTAAAGATACTTGGGCTCATGGCAGAACAATCGAAGATGCCATCCAGGATTATAATTTCAAACTAATGAAAGCTAATCCAGATGCTCTTAAAGATTTAGATATTGACAAGCCAATGTCTCATGAAGAAGCCATTAATATATATAGAACAATCACAAGAGCTTGCCGACAGGGAATTAGGGGATGGATGTCTGGAAAAACTTTTCCAGAGCAAATCACAATTAGAGAAATAATCAATCTCACACAATCTGCACATGGCGGAAAAAAATTCAAAGAATTCTTCAACCAATAATTCGCCCTAATTTTTCCAGATTTCACAATCTGAACGTATAATAATTATGAATAACTTCAAAGAGCTAACAGATTTTTTAGATAAATACAATGTAGAATACACAATTCAATCAGATTGTGTGGAGGTGGAGGGTGATTTGTGTCTTGAATACAACAACCTCACATCTCTGCCAGAGTCTTTCGGTAATCTCAAGATTGGTGGTGATTTGTGGCTTAATGACAACGAGCTTACATCTCTTCCAGAGTCATTTGGAAATCTGAAGATTGGTGGTAGATTGGGTCTTAATAGAAACGAGCTCACATCTCTGCCAGAATCTTTCGGTAATCTCAAGATTGGTGGTGATTTGCTGCTTAGGTACAACAACCTCAAATCTCTTCCAGAGTCATTTGAAAATTTAAAGATTGGTGACAGTTTGTGGCTTGATAGAAACAATCTCAAATCTCTTCCAGAGTCTTTCGGTAATCTCAAGATTGGTGGTGATTTGTGTCTTGATAACAACGAGCTTACATCTCTTCCAGAGTCATTTGGAAATCTGAAGATTGGTGGTGGTTTGTGGCTTAATTCAAACAAGCTCACATCTCTTCCAGAGTCTTTCTGCAATCTGAAAATTAGAGGCGGTTTGATGCTGTATAACAACAAACTTACATCTATACCAACCATTTCTTCAATGAATCAAACAATTGAAAAAGATTGGTGTTACATTGATGGAATAGTTCGTGAGATTGTGTCAAAGAAGAAACTAAAAGATTTATCTGTCATCAAAACTCATTTTGATTTTATTGTAGGTAAAGCAAATACTTGGGCTCACGGCAAAACAATCGAAGAAGCTATTCAGGATTATAATTTCAAATTAATGCAAGCTAATCCAGATGCTCTTAAAGATTTAGATATTGACAAACCAATGTCTCATGAAGAAGCTATTAATGTATATAGAGCAATCACCAGAGCTTGCCGAGAGGGAATTAGGCAATGGATGTCTGGAAAAACTTTTCCAGAACAAATCACAATTAGAGAAATAATCAATCTCACACAATCTGCACATGGTGGAGATAAATTCAAACAATTCTTCAATCAATAATTCGCCCGATTTTTCCAGTTTTCACAATCTGAGCGTATAATAGATATGAAAGTAATTTTTAAGCAAAATGAAAACGGCCTCATGTGTCTCTTTGACACTCGTTCTGAAAAGTTCTTTCCACAAAAAGTGGTGGGATGTTGTGTTAGAGATGTAGAGTCTCCAAACGCAAAAGACCTTTTAGAATTAGCTAATCAAATCGCACGAAAACCGTTCAAGAACATCTTAGAATTGGCACAGAGCATGGTTTATCAAGACAATGGCTACTTGGAGTGTTTATTTGCTAAAGCCTACGTAGAATTGAATCCAGACCTAAAAGAAAAGGTATTGGAAAAACTGAACAAACCTAAAGTAAATAAGAAAATGGAAATCAAAGGCAAAAGAGGTAGAAAACCAAAACAATCTGTGAGCGTGGAAACTAAAAAACGTGGCAGACCAAAAAAAATGGCTAGCTAATTATGATGTTTACAAATACAAAACCCACAAGTTTCGATTATGACTTTAGTGCTCACCTATTTCATCATGTGGGGTCTAACATATATTTTAGTTTCGGACAAGATTATTTATTCTCTGTCAAACTTATTTTACATAAAGCAATAAAAAATGAAATTCACCAACACAGATAATGTTGAACAGCAAAGTTTTTTTAAAATATTTCACTTGTTATACAGCCAAATGCTTAATCAAATGAAAACGAAAAAAATGGTTGTTTATAAGAATGTACGCGAGCAGGTGGGCGATATAATTGCTCCAATCCAAGAAGCAATCTATCAGGATATAGACAAATGAAATTCACTAATACAGATTGTGTAAGGGAAGAGGTGTGGTATCAGGTGGATTGGCACATAGCAGGACATTCGTATGGACAGGTGAAAGACCCGATGTATGTGCAGGTGTGGGTGCAAGTGTGGCAGTTGCACCAGCCTATGAAAGTCAAAATCTTACAGGAGATGAAACGATGACATTTTTCGCCCGAATCTCTACATTCAATTTTCCAGCTTTCACAAAACAATCGTATAATAGATTATGAATTTCACTGATACACAAAGCAATATAAAATATATTATTAATCCACATTGGTGGATGGAAAGAGCGGTAATTCTCAGCTTATGCAAATATATGACATTTCCGCATCATGAAAGAATGGAAATAATTGTGAGAAATAAGACGACAAGCAAAACTCACTTTATCAAAACCACAATCTCAAAGGAAATAAGAAAATGACATTCACCAATATAGATAGTGTGGAGAATAAGGTAATATGGAAGGTGCACTGGGACATTAGTGAGAATGTGGGTCATCATGTATATTGTCATGTAGTTAGGCAATTGAGTGAGCAAGTGGGCTGGTCTCATTTTAGGCCAATTCGCTCCACAATCTCGCAGGAGATAAATAAATGACATTCACTAATACAGATTGTGTGAAGGAAGAGGTGTGGAGAGATATGGATTCTGAGGTTGATAACCAATTGTATTTTCATGCAAGTGACCATTTGTATTGGAAAGTTGATAGAGAAATTGGAGATTTATTAGAAGACCGAACCAGAAAAATTAAAATCAAAATTGAACAGCAAACAAAAAAATGAATTTTACTAATACAGATTGTGTGAAGGAAGAGGTGGGAATCAACCTATTCTGTGGATTTACTTTGAGGTACTCGGAGGTGCGTGAGCGGGTGGGATGGCAGGTGTGTTGGCAGGTGGAAGAGCAGGTGTGGGAGCAGGTGTATTTGCAAGTGGTGCGAAGTTTTCACCAGCCTATGAAAATTAAAATCCACCAGGAGATAAAAAATGTTATTCACTAACACAGATAGTATGGGGCAATATTTAAGAGTAGGAAAGGAATATACGCAGGAGAGCAGAGGAGTGTTTAGTGAAAAGGATTGGCGTTTGTTTGTGGAAGACCATGCGAAACTCAGAGTGGAATGGCAGGTGCATATGCAGGTGACTAAACAAATCGAAACAAGCCAAATTAATCCAACCAAAACCAAAATCATACAGGAGCTTTACAAATGAAATTTACTAATACAAATACTATGAGTTATAAGGTTTATTGGCAATGGACTACAGTTAATAATTGGCAGGAGGTGTGTTTGCAGGTGAAAGACCAAGTGAAAGAACAAGTGAAATGGCAGGTGAGTGGCCAAATTGACCAAGCCTTTTATAAAATCCACCAGGAAATAAGAAAATGAAATTCACTAATACAGATTGTGCAATTGGAAGAGCGGAAAGGAATTTGGGTTCAGATTTGGAGAATGGGCGGGAGGTGGCTGAGCAGATAATGTTCACAATTTTTGGTTTGACCAAACCAATTCACATAAAAATCAAACAGGAGCTAAACAAATGAACCTCACTAACACAGATAGTTTGAATTGTAAAACGGATTATTCGCATTTTTATCATGAAATAGGCGAGCATGTGCGTGGCTATTGTGATAACCAAATGATTGAGCAGGTGTTTTGGCAAGTATTTTACCAATTCAATTCAATCGGATACAAAATCAAGCAGGACATCAACAAATAACATTTTTCGCTCGATTCGCCACATTCAATTTTCCAGCTTTCACAAAACAATCGTATAATAGATTATGACATTCACTAATACAGATTGTGTGGGGTTAAGGGTGTATGAGTTTTTACATTTAATGAGGAATTTTCCTATGGAACCGCAATTGAATTGGCAAGTGTATGACCAAATCGAACCTATCAAAACCAAAATCATACAGGAGATAAAAAATGACATTCACTAACACAGATTGTGTGGGTTATGATATATATTGGGACTATGATACCCCAATTTATGACCAATTGCATGAGGAAGTGGATGACGAATTGAGATGGGAAATGATAGAGCAAGTGGAAAGCCAAGTGGAACGCCAAGTGTATGTCCATCGCAATCCAATCAAAAACAAAATCACACAGGAAATCAACAAATGAATTTCACTAACACAGATTGTGTGTTTTGTTGGCCGATGAAAACAAATACGGAATGGCATCCTTTGGGGGTTAAATTGAGGGTGAAATTCCGAGTGATTGAGCAGGTGGAATGCAAGGTGCATGACCAAATCCTCCCAATTCAAAACAAAATCGAACAGGAGATAGATAAATGACATTCACTAATACAGATTGTGTAGGGGAAGATATATATGTGGACTTTGATGGCCAATTGCATGACCAATTGTTACGGTATGTGGTGTATGACGAAGTGAGTTGGCAAATGTATAAGCAAATCGAATTTATCAAAACCAAAATCAAAGAGGAAATCAACAAATGAATTTCACTAATACAGATTGTGTGGGGAAAAATTGGAGTAGGTATAAGGTATTTAGTCGTTTTACATGGCAAGTGCCTGGGCAAGTGGATAAGCAAGTGAAATGGGAGGTGGATGCCCAAATTCTCCCAATCAAAACCAAAATCAAAGAGGAAATCAACAAATGACATTTACTAACACAGATAGTGTGAGGCATGAGATAAATAAGAAAGTGGATGACCAATTTAATTACGAAGTGTGGAACCAAGTGGATGACCAAGTGTTTTTAGTCTATCCAATACGATACAAAATCATAAAGGAAATCAACAAATGACATTTTTCGCCCGAATCTCTACATTCAATTTTCCAGCTTTCACAAAACAATCGTATAATAGATTATAAACAAATGAATTTTACTAATATAATAAGTGCGGGGAAAGATTGGACATGGGATATAGTGCGGGCTGAGGCTAAATGGCCAGTGAAGAAGCAAGTGAATGAGCAAGTGGAAAACCAAGTGTATGACCAAGTGTATGTCCAAGTGCTTTGCCAAGTGTATGACCAAATCACTCAAATCAAATTCAAAATCCATCAGGACATCAACAAATGACATTTTTCGCCCGAATCTCTTCATTCAATTTTCCAGCTTTCACAAAACAATCGTATAATAGATTATGACATTCACTAATACAAAAAGTGTGGGGATAGATATATATTATTACTTTCGTAGCCAAGC
>Ga0255078_1000435_pt1 | contig 11697 bp, 10 predicted proteins | sample Colum_Atlam_RepA_FD_188462 | JGI IMG/M metagenome (GOLD analysis project Ga0255078, IMG submission 188462) | Freshwater microbial communities from Columbia River, Oregon, United States - Colum_Atlam_RepA_8h | ecosystem: Environmental > Aquatic > Freshwater > River | place: USA: Oregon... | reverse complement strand
GGATGGCCCGGGCGAGGGTCAAATCTTTCTCGGTGAGGCGGCCCCCCGCATCATGGGTGCAGAGCCGGAGGGTGACGCGGTTCCAGGAGTTATGGATTTCCGGGTGATGGTCCTGCGCCTCGGCGACGGCCCCCACCTGGTTGATGAAAGCCAAGGCGGCCTTGAAATCCTTTAACTCATAGGAATTCAACAACTTGCAACCATCCAGACCCCAGCCCTTCAAGCCGGCCAAGGCCGCCTCGATCTGCGCGGGAGTCAACGCTTGGCTCATGAAAACAGCCTCTTTACGAGGGGTAAGGGAGTCAATGCCGAGCTGGAGGATGACCCCTATTGTGAATAAACTTGCCCTCCGGCCGCCAATGTACCTTATCAGTGGTCAGGCTTGTCTCGGAAAATAACCAAAGTAAGAGGCAAGCCCCGCAAGAATCCGGTGAGTTGACGGTCGCTAAGACGGCAAATCGAAATCCGAAGGTCGGAAACGGGCAATGCGGTGAAGGTAAACCAAGCAAAACAAAAGATATGGAAAACAAACTGTTCGTGGGCAATCTGCCCTGGGCCGCAACCGAAGCCGACATCCGCGCTCATTTCTCCCAAGCGGGCGAAGTGGTCTCCGTGGAAGTCATGATGGACAAGTTCACGGGTCGTCCCCGCGGCTTCGCCTTCGTGACCATGGGCAACGCCCAGCAGGCTCAGGATGCGATCGCCAAGACCGAGAACGTCGATTTCATGGGTCGTCCCCTGAAGGTCAACGTGGCTCGTCCCCGTGAAGAACGTCCCTCCTTCGGTGGTGGCGACCGTCCCCGCTCCGGCGGCTTCGGCGGTGGCGAACGCCGTGGCGGCTTCGGCGGCGGCGACCGTGGTGGCTTCGGCGGCGGCAGCCGCGGTGGCTTCGGCGGCGGCGAGCGTCGTGGTGGTTTCGGCGGCGGCAATCGCGGCGGCTTCGGCGGCGGCGATCGCGGCGGCTACTAATCCCCGGATTCACTAGCACCTTTGAGGGGCGTCGAAAGACGCCCCTTTTTTGTGCCCATCGGCCTAAATAAGCCTGTTTAGAGCCTAAAATGTGCCGTTCAGACGATTTGGGCTAGCCAATACCCCCCAAGGGTTTAACCCCAAGGGACAGTCCCCCACATGCGCCTCCTCCTCGCCTCCCTGCTGGCCACCGCCGGCGCCGCCCTGCCGGCCCAGCAGTTCGACACCCGGGGCATCCCCGCCGACGCCGCCATCGTCCTGGTGACCGCCCCGACCACGGGTCTGCAGATCAACACCTCCCCCGCGATGAAGGCCCTGCGCGAACGCGCCGAGAAGATCTCGCTCAAGGCCGCCGCCGCCGGCCCGGCGGGCCAGCCGAACTACGATAAGATCCTGCGCGAGGAGTTCGGCGTCGACACCAACGACACGAAGAACTCCTTCGCCCTCGGTCTGAACGTCAGCAACGGCGCCAACGGTGCCCCCGATTTCTCGGGCGCCGCCATCCTCCACGTCAAGGTCGACCCCAAGAAGGTCGAAGCCTTCGGCAAGAAGCGCGGCATCGCCACGCTCACGGCCGGCGGCAAGACCGGCTGGAACGCGCTGCAGTTCTTCGCCGCGGTCGCCGACCCCAAGGCCCAGCCGCAGGCCGACGGCCCCGACAGCTTCCAGCTCGGGCTCTTCGTCGTGGACGCCGGGACCATCGTGATCGTCCAGCCCAAGGACGCCGCCAACTGCTTCGCGAGCCTCGCCGGCAAGAGCCCGGCCTACGCCCTCAGCGCAGCGCACAAGAGCTTCGTCGCCGAGACCGGCAAGGCCTATGGCTTCTTCGCCGTCAACCTGGCCCGCCTGCCGTCGACCCCGGAACTCGAGCAGACCGGTCTGGCCAGCGCCGCGATGGCCTTCGGCGAGAAGGGCCCGAACCAAGTCTACAAGATCGCCGCCAACTTCACCTCGGCCGAGAAGGCCAAGACCAGCGGCCAGCAGATCCAGGGCTTCCTCGCCGCCGCGCCGTTGCTCCTCGCCATCGACCCGGCTGAACCCGCCGAACAGCAGGCCATCAAGAAGATGGGGGCCGACCTGGTCGCCGGCATCCAGCCCCTCAGCGTCAACGGCAACCAAGCCGTGATGACCATCTCGCTCGAGACGGAAAAACTCATCGGCATGGTCTCCCAGATCATGGACATCGCCGAGAAGCAGATGGAAGCCCAAGGCGGCGCCGCCCCGACCCCGGCCGTGAAGGCCAGCGGCGGCAAGAAGAAGCCGGTCGGCGCGACGACGAAGTAAGGCCGTTTGACCGACGTCAAAAGGGCGCCCACCGGGCGCCCTTTTTGTTGGGAATGGGCTGGAGCGGTCGCGCGGGAAGGATTAATTCGTAGGGACCCCCATGAAGCCCCTCCTGCTCCTCGCCGCCCTGACCCTCGGCCTCCCCTCCGCCCACGCCGTCGACACCAAGGGCGTGCCCGCGGCGGAGATCGGCGGGTTCTTCCACCTCGGCGTCCGCTCGCTCGACGAAAGCAAGTTCGGGCAGACCTTGGACAAGGCCTTTGGCGACGACGTCCGCGCCAACCCGACGTTCCGGGCGTTCAAGGAGAAGCTGGGGTTCGACTTCGAGAAGGACCTGAACGACGTCGTCGTGGGTTTCTACCCGGGCGTCGACCCGAAGAGCCCGCAGTTCGCCGGCGTGCTGCGCGGCCGCTTCGACGTCGCCAAGATCGAGACCTACGCGAAGTCGGCCAAGGTCGACGCCATCGCCCTGGGCGCCTTCACCGGGTGGGACGTCGACCAACTGGGCAGCTCCCTCGACGGCAAGGAACGCACCGCGACGAAGGCCGACCCTACCCTGGTCGTCTTCGTCTCCGCGGATACCGCGCTCGTCGGCAACCGCGCCAAGCTGGGCGCGGCGCTCGACGCCTACAACGGCAAGGCGGCCTCCTTCCGGCCCACGACCGACCTCTCCGCGCCCGGCGCCCCCTTCCTCCGCATCGAAGTCGACGTCGAGGCGCTCAAGATGCCGGGCGACCCCAACGGCCTGCGCCGCGGCGTCCTGACGCTGGGCGAGACGGGCCCGAACCTCGTGGGGACCTTCGACGGTCAGATGATCAACGAGGGCAAGGCCAGCCAGGTGGCCGGCCAACTCAAGGGGGTGGCGGGCTTGCTCAGCATCGGCCTCATGGATGAAGCCAACAAAAACCCCGACCAGATCGCCAGCCAGCGGGTCATGCTGGAGCTGATCCAATCCCTGAAGTCCGAGGCCAAGGGCGACCACGTCCTCTTCATGGTCTCCTACGACGCCGAGAAGGCGGCCTTGGGCATGGTCAAGGCGATCGTCGCGCAGAAGGCGAAGGCCACCCCGGGCAAGTGACCCCGCCCCGCCTGCTGCGCGCCGACCGGCTGGCGGTGGAAATCCACCCCGACCGCGCGGCGCTGGGCCGGGCGGCGGGACAGGCCGTGGCGGCGCACCTGCGCGCCTTGCTCGCCAAGCAGGGCGGCGCCCGCGTCATCTTCGCCTGCGCCCCCTCGCAGGACGAGTTCCTCGCCGCGCTGATCGCCGCTTCGCGGTCGGCGGAGCTCGGTTTCGATTGGTCGCGCGTGACGGCCTTCCACATGGACGACTACGTGGGGTTCGCGGCGGACCACCCGCAAAGTTTTCGCCGCTACCTACGTGCGCACCTGCTCGACCACGTCGCGGTCGGCGCCTTCCACCCGCTACCGGCCGAGCGGCCGCCCGCGGTCGCAGGCGCGGCCTACGCGGCGTTGCTCGCCGCGGCGCCGATCGACCTGATCTGCCTCGGCATCGGCGAGAATGGGCACCTCGCCTTCAACGACCCGCCGGTCGCCGATTTCGACGACCCCGTGCGCGTGAAGGTCGTGGCGCTCGACGAGGCCTGTCGACGGCAGCAGGTCAACGATGGTTGCTTCCCCACCCTGCCCGACGTCCCGACGCACGCGCTGACGCTGACGTTGCCGGTCTTCCGCGACGCGCGCCGGCTGAGCGTGCACGTGCCCGGACCGCGCAAGGCCGCGGCGGTCCGCGCGACGCTCCGGGACCCGCGGAGCACCGCCTGCCCGGCGACGCTCCTGCGCGACCACCCGGACGCGACGCTGTACGTCGACGAAGCGGCCGCGGCCGAACTGCGATGAGCCCGACGCGGCGCTCCTGGGCGATCGCGGCGGGGCTGGCGCTGCTCGTCGGCCTCGGGGCCTGGCTGCTGCGCCCGGGCCCGACGCGACTGGGCGTGGGGGCGGAGCACGCCCTCTTCGGCCTCCTCCGGACCGAGGCGGCGCAGGCCGCCGGGAGTTCCCGGGCGGTCCGCAGCCTGCTGGCGCAGGTCGCGCCGCTACCGACGCGGAACGGCCTGCGCACGGCCCTGCTCCGTGCGGACACGCCCGAACTCCACTTCGGCTTCGGGTTCGCGGAACCGGCCTTCGCGGTCGCGCCCGCCGGCGGTCCGACGCCGGCGACGCCCGCGGTCCTGCCCGCGACGGCCCGCGCGCTGCTCGACGCCACGCCCGGCGGCTACCTACTGGTGCGGACGGAGCGACCGGCCGACCTCGTGGCCACGGGCCGCCGCCGCGCCTGGTTCGGGGCCGAAGTGGCGGGCATCGCGACCCGCGCCCGCGCCGTGACCGTCGCCGTCGGCGAAGGCGGCTTCCCGCGGCAGGTCGTCGCCGTCTTTTATTTCGAATATGAATCCGGCGAGGCGGCCGCCGCGGCCCTCCGGTCCCTGACCAAGGCCAAGCCCGGCGGGGAAGCCGCCTTCATCGTCCCGGACGGGGCGACGGACGCCGCGCGCCGGCACGCGGTCGTGACCCTGCGCTACGAGGTCGCGGCGCTGCTGGTGGAGCAGGCGGCCACGGGCCGCTGAGTTCAGGCCTTCTCCAAGGTGCCGTCGGCCTTGAGGCGACGGTAGTAGCAACCTGAGCGGGCCTTGCCGTCCTGCTTGGTGTGGCAGGCGCCCTGCCCCGCCGGCCGGACCTTGTAGAGGATGGAGTTCTGCTCGCAGTTGACGCGGACCTCGAGGAGCTCGAGGAAGTCGCCCGAGGTCAGGCCCTTGATCCAAAGCTCATTGCGGGAGGTGCTCCAGAAAGTGGCCTTCTTTTCCCGGAGGGCGGTCTGGAGGGCGAGTTCGTTGGCGTAACCGAGGATCAGGACCTCGCCGGTGACGGCGTCCTGGGCGACGGCGGGGATCACATCGGCGGCGCCGGAGGCGATTTTCCGCAGTTTTTTGAAGTCCAGACGCAGGCTGGAGCCTTCCTCGAGTTCTTGATCGGCCATGCGGCACTTTGGCAGGGTCGTTCCTGCTCATTCAAGGCTGGAATAAAGGGCCGTTTTTCCCTAACCGATATGGACCATGTCGCTCAATAACTCCGCTGACCTTTCCCGCGCCGCCACCGAAGCCCGTGGCCTGGCCATGGACGCCGTCGCCGCCTGCCACTCGGGCCACCTCGGCCTCCCGCTCGGCGCCGCCGAAATCGGCTCCGTCCTCTACGGCAACTTCCTCCGCCACGACCCGGCCGCCCCCTCGTGGATCAACCGCGACCGCTTCGTGCTTTCGGCCGGCCACGGTTCGATGTTCATCTACGGCTGGCTGCACCTCGCCGGCTTCGACCTCCCGCTCCAGGAAGTGAAGAACTTCCGCAAGCTCCACTCCAAGACCCCCGGCCACCCCGAGTTCGGCGAGACCGTCGGCGTCGAGGCCACCACCGGCCCCCTCGGTCAGGGCACGGGCAACATCGTCGGCATGGCCGTGGCCGCCAAGATGGCCGCCGCGCACTTCAACACCGCCGAGCACAAGATCTTCGACCACCTCGTGGTCGGCCTCGCCGGCGACGGTTGCCTCCAGGAAGGCATCTCGCAGGAAGCCGCCTCCTTCGCCGGCCGCTTCGGCCTCGATAACCTCATCATGCTCTACGACTCCAACGACGTCACCCTCGACGCGCTGGCCTCCAAGACGCAGAACGAGGACACCGCCAAGCGCTACGAAGCCGCCAACTGGGAAGTCTTCACCGTGAAGCAGGGCAACGAGCTCGCCCCGCTCGCCGAGGCCCTGGAGAAGGCCCGCGCCAGCAAGAACGGCAAGCCGAAGCTGATCATCTGCAAGACCGTCATCGGCAAGGGCATCGCCGAAGTCCAGGGCACCGCCAAGGGCCACGGCGAAGCCGGCGTGAAGTTCGTCGACGCCTCCCGCAAGGCCCTCGGCCTGCCCGACGAGAAGTTCTACGTCTCGCCCGAGACCCGCGCCTTCTTCAACGCCCGCAAGGCCCAGCAGGCCGCCACGCACGCCGCCTGGCAGCAGACCTTCGCCGCCTGGTCCAAGGCCAACCCCGAGAAGGCCGCCCTCCTCGCGAAGGCGCAGAAGGGTGACCACGGCGACGTCCAGTCCCTCCTCACCGCCATCCCCGAGTTCGGCAAGAACGCCCTCGCCACCCGCGTCTCCGGCGAAGCCTGCATCAACGCCGTCGCCAAGGCCTCCCCGCTCGTGCTCTCCGGTTCGGCCGACCTGCACGGCTCGACCAAGAACTACATCAAGGACGTCGGCGACTTCGACGTCGCGACCCCCGGTGGCCGCAACCTCTACTTCGGTATCCGCGAGCACGTGATGGGCGCGATCCTCAACGGCATCGCCTACCACGGCGTCTTCAAGGGCTCCGGCGCGACGTTCCTGACGTTCTCCGACTACCTGCGCCCCTCGATCCGCGTCGCGGCGCTGGCCAAGCTCCAGGCCTTCTACATCTTCACGCACGACTCCGTCGGCGTCGGCGAGGACGGCCCGACGCACCAGCCGGTCGAGACCGTGAGCGCCCTGCGCTGCATCCCGAACCTCGACGTGGTCCGCCCGGGCGACGCCGAGGAGACGGCCGCCGCCTTCGCCCACGCCGTCGCCCGCAAGGACGGCCCCGTGGCCCTCATCCTCTCCCGCCAGAACGTCCCGTCCCTCGACGCCATCCCGGTCGCCACGCGCCGCCAGGGTACGCTCAAGGGCGGCTACATCCTGCGCAAGGAAACCGCCGCGCTCACGCACATCCTCATCGGCACGGGCAGCGAACTCTCGCTCGCCCTCGCCGCCGGCGAGGAACTCGGCGCGGGCGTCCGCGTCGTCTCGATGCCCTCGATGGAGATCTTCGCCCGCCAGCCCAAGGCCTACCAGGAAGAAGTCCTGCCCACCGCCTGCACCAAGCGCGTCAGCATCGAAGCGGGCGTGACCCTCTCGTGGGGCCGCTACGTCGGCACCGCCGGCAAGGCCATCGGCACCGACACCTTCGGCCTCTCCGCCCCGGGCGACGTGGTGATGAAGGAGCTCGGCATCACCAAGGAAGCCGTCGTGAACGCCGCCAAGGCGCTCTAAGCGACGACTTCCGGTCAGCCCAGGAAGCCGGCCTTCGGGCCGGCTTTTTTGTGCCTAGCGGGAGGACGCCTCGAGACGCTGGCGCAGCCGAGCCAGGGCATCGTCGGCCTGCAGACGGGTGGGCCAGCCGATGGTCCACACCTGGAGACGCCGGGGACGCGCCCCAAACAATTGACGGGATGCCTCGAGTTGCCGGAGGGTTTCACCGATGGTGAGGGGCCCGATTTGTTGGCCAAACTCATCGAACAAATAGCAGGTGCGGATCGGCGGATTCATCGCCGGGGATTTCAAGACGACCGGCGAACAGGACGAGGGGATTTTCGTGAGGTATTTCCCCGATTCTCAACTGAGGTGATTACCTAGTCAGCCCCACACCCCGCGAAGTCTCCTTCGCTCACTTGGCTTCCTTCAAGGCGGCGAGCGGCAAGCGGAAGAGGTCGCCCTGCTCCGAACCAAGGAGGAGCGTCGCATCGTCGAGCCAGGAGCAGCCTTCGACCTGCCAGGAAAGCGCCGGCAAGGAGAGCGGGGCGGAGCGGGCTGGGCCGGAGAAGAACGCCTCGCCCGAAGCCGGCAGGTCGAAGACCCAGAGGTAGGTGTAGGTCATGACGGCCAGGCGCTTACCATCGGGCGATACCGCGGCGTCGGTGACCATCCCCTTGGCGTCCAGGCGGCCGACCTTGACGGGGAACGCCTTGTCCCCGGTGGCCGGCAGATCGACCCTCCAGAGGTCCGTAAGGGTGTCGCGGCGGTGCTTGGTCAGGAGGTACAGCCGACCAGCCACCATGAAGGCGGTTTCGCAGTCGTGCGCTAGCTCAGGGTCCGGGAAGGATTTCTGGTCCGGCCAGCTGAAGGTGAGCTTGCGGAAATCGGTCACCGTGGCCGCACCGAGCTTCGGCTCCGGGAAGACGTAGAGGGCGAGCTCCTTCCGGAGCGAGATGTTGTTGCCGACGTCGCAGACGATCATCCGGCCCGAGGCGTCGCCGGTGATGGCCTCCCAGTCGACGTTGCTCGCGCCCCTGAGTTCAACCGTACGCCAAGGACCGGACGGCCCGGCGACAAAGCTGCCGTCGGCCCGGATCGCCGTCAGGCGCGGCTTGTCGCCGGAATCGGAGAGCGTCCAGAAAAGCCCGGGCTGGGTGGGGCTGGCCCAAAGGGCCGAGCACTCGGGAACCGTCTCCTTGTTGAAGCGCGCGTGGAGGACCGGCGACACGGAAGGCATGTCCGCGGTTTCCCGGACGACGACGGGCGGCTCGGCGCCGAAGACGGCGGCCGTCAGGCCGAGGGCGAGCAAGGTGAGGGGCCGCATCCGACGATGCTGGGGGGCGTGGGCACGGGCAGGCAATCCGGGACGATGCGTTTTTACGGTGGATACCTCCCCACCCTGCCCGCCAAGATGAGCCATGGCCCGCTCCTCCTCGCGCTCCCTCTGGACCGCCAAGCTCCGCGATGGGGTCGCCCTCGACGTCAAATCGTCGGTCGCGCGCCCCCGCAAGTCGCCGGCCAAGGCGATGACGGCCACCCGGGGAGCCAAGGCCATCATCCTGGGAATCGACCCTTCCCTGCGCGGCACCGGCCTGGCGGTGGTCGATACGCGCGGCAGCACACCGAGGCTCCTCGCGAGCCTGACCCTGAAACTGGCGCCTAAACTCGAGCCCTACGAATGCCTCGGCAAGATCGCCGACGCCGTGGAGTCGCTCGCCAAGGAACATGGTGTGACCCAGGCGGCCATCGAAGAGACCATCTACGTGCAGAACTTCCGCACCGCCCAGGCCATGGGCGCCTCCCGCGGGGCGGCCTTGAGCGTGCTGGCGCGGCTAGGAGCCACCGTCAGGGAGTATGCCCCGAAACGCATCAAGATGGCCGTCACCGGCCACGGTGCGGCCTCCAAGGAGCAAGTCGGGCGCATGGTGAAGTCGGTCTTGGGTTTGGACGACGAACTGCCGCTGGATGAGTCCGACGCCGCCGCGGTGGCCCTGTGCCACGCCTACAACGCCCGCTGAGCCCGCCGGCGACGGATTAACGCGACCACTAACCCCAAGGCCCCAAGGCCGAAACCATAGGTCGAGGGTTCAGGGATGGGAGAGGTATAGGCGATGGAGAGGCGGCTGGAAGCGACGTCATCGAGCAACGAAAACGAACCGGGCGCGAAGGGCTGGCCGTTCTGGTCGAGGAGATTGTCCGGACTGATCGTAAACAGGTCGGTGATGCTGGTCGAACCGCCCAAGTTCAGACTACCGTAGTCCAAGAAGGTGAAGACCCGATCGGAGGACACGCCGAAATTAGCCGGCGCACCCGACAGACGTAGCGTGATGCGGTTGGCGAGCGAAGCAGCGCTTAGGTCGAGAGCCCCGTTGACAACGAAGCGGTCGAAGCCGACCCCGGCCAAGCCCGCGCCATCGATGACCTTGAGTTCCAGCGTCGTGCCGCCGCGCATCTCAAGCGCAGCCAAGTTAAAGGTACCGACATCAACCCCGCCGGCACCTAAGCTACCGCCCGCCAGAACCGTCACGACGTCGTTGATGCGGCCGACACCGCTCAGTCTCGCCCCGCTATTGACCGTGACCGCGCTCGCCATGACCCCGTCCACCTTCAGCGTGCCGGCCTGGATGACCGACCCGCCGGTGAAGGTGTTGCCCCCCGACAAGGTCAGCATACCGGCACCCGTCTTGTTCATGCTACCCGAGCCTGAGATGACGCCGGAGAGGGTCCCGGCGTTGCCTGCGATGGTCGCAGAGCCGATAAGGGTGAGGTTATTGGCCAAACCCACCCCGGAGGCGACCTCGAGCGCCGCGCCGGCGTTGATTGTCACCGTGCCGGTGCTGAAAGCATTGTTCGACCCGGCGACCAGGGTGCCGGCATTCACGATCGTATTGCCCGCGTAAGTGTTGTTGCCGCTCAAGGTAACGACGCCGGCCCCGGACTTCGTATAGCTCGCGCTGCCGGCCAGGCTGGCGCTGACCGTACCCGCATTGAGGGTAGTCTGGGCCAGATTGATGGTGCCACCGGTCAGGTTGCCGCCGTTAAGAGTGACGTTGTTCGTGATGGTCCTGCCGCCGAGATTCAGGACGCCACCGATGATTGTGACGGCCCCCGTACCAAGCGCTGCATTATTGGCCAGCACCAGCGTGCCGGCCGTCAGCGTCGTCCCCGTGGTGTAGGTATTGGCACCTCCGAGGGTCAACTGGCCATTCCCCGACTTGATCAAAGCTGCGGTCCCGGGAGCCGCGGTGGCAATTACCCCATTCCAGGCCGCGGAGACGCCATCGGCGACATTAATGGTGCCGGACCTAAAACTCATCGCATTGGCGACGGTCACGTTACCGAGCATCAGCGTCCCGGCGTTGAACGTCAGGGTGCCCGTACCCAAAGACTGGTTTTGGGCGATGGCCAAAGTCCCGGCATTGATCGTCACTCCGCCGGCATGGGTACTGGCCCCATTAAGGTCGAGTCGGCCAGCTCCATTCTTGGTGACGGACGACCAAGTGTTGTTTTGGTTGAGGTTCACGTCTACGGTCATCGTCTTCGCCGTAGCGACGTTGAACGTGATATTATCAAAAACCCGGATGCCACCCACACCCGTGGACGCGAAAATACGGGAGTCTTGGTTAACGTTGATTGTCCCGCCTAATTGCACCGAGTTAAAGCCCCCGGCCGCAACGAACCCATTGACGTCCATCGTGCCGCCATTGAACGTCACGTTATAGAGGCGATTGAAGTTACCATTAAGGGAGAGCTTGGAACCCTGGTTGAGAACGATGGCGGGCGCCGAGCCCTGCGACCAAATGTCGCCCCCCACCAAAGCCATCTCAGCCCCGGCGTTGACCGTGTAGACCGAGCCGAGACCCGCAACCTGCGTCGTGCTGGTTCCGTTGACCTCCAAGACGCCCGCCTGAACGGTGATGTTCATGGCGTTGGTCGTGACACCGGGATTCATCCGCAACTTTCCCGCGCCAGTCTTGGTGATGGCGAACCCGCCTGCGACGACGCGGTCAGCCAGCCTGACGGTCGATCCCGCCGAAACATCGAACGTCGCGGCGGCGGCGAGATTCAGCGTGCCGGTGCCGACGAAGGACCAATCGCCCGAGGTCGTAGCCGAACCAAAACCCAGCCCGCCGATCGACTGGGCACCCGTGAGCGTGATGGTTTCGGTGACCTTCGGCGCTCCACCGAGGAAGACGGCGCTATCGGCCGGGGTCCACGCTCCCGCGAACAAGCCGTCCGTACTCCAAAAAGCATCCGTCCCCCACGTGCCATTACCCGACTGGAAACCGGCCGTGGTGGAAGTGTCCCACGTGACGGTCGCCGCCGGCAACAGGGCGGACGTCAGGCAGGCGGCACAAAGCAGGAACTTGCGGAGGGCGGGACGATGGGTGCGCATAGG
>Ga0255078_1000433_pt1 | contig 11715 bp, 10 predicted proteins | sample Colum_Atlam_RepA_FD_188462 | JGI IMG/M metagenome (GOLD analysis project Ga0255078, IMG submission 188462) | Freshwater microbial communities from Columbia River, Oregon, United States - Colum_Atlam_RepA_8h | ecosystem: Environmental > Aquatic > Freshwater > River | place: USA: Oregon... | reverse complement strand
CCGGTGTTAAAGATCCGTCTTTTGATCCGAATCTTTACGTCTTAGATTTAGTGGCATCGAACACGGTGAACACTATGCCTGAAGCAACATTAAATTCAGTTAAAAACACTGGAACGTTCAATCATGAACTAGTCCCAACAAAACTTGCCATATCTAAAACCATCTTGGCAAAGATTGCATTAGCTGGAATAGATTTGGAAAAAATAACTGATCATTTAGAAGTGGATGGAGTTTCAAAATTTGAAGCAGCTTGGCTAGATTTGATGAAATCTGTCAATGCAATTGCTGGTGGTTTAAAGTGAAAATATCTGGCCCTCTTATATCCAAGATAGATAAAGCTTTGGTGGCAGAGCTGCTTCCAATAGCAGTACGGCTTGCCAACAAAGACAGCACAATCTGGGGCGCTGATTCAGAGGCGCCTACACGATTGAATTGGGTTGATTTACCCGTGACTTCTCGTGATCTGCTACCGCATCTTGATTCACTGTCGGCTTGGGCAAGAAGCAATAAATTAGAAGAGGTGATCTTATGTGGCATGGGAGGTTCCTCATTAGCTGCTGAAGTGATTGCAAAAACTTACAAAAAATCTCTTGTAGTTCTTGATTCAACTCATCCAGATCAAATTCTTAATTCACTACCTAAAAGTGCTGCTCATTCAGTAATCGTTATTAGTTCAAAATCTGGAACCACAATCGAAACTGTTTCTCACCTAAAATATTTTGTTAATTATCTAAGTGACCAGGGTTTAAAGCCAGAAAATCACATAGTTATTGTGACCGACCCGGGTACTCCCCTAGATAAATCATCAAGAAATTCCGGATACAAGGTAGTAAACGCTGATCCATTAGTTGGTGGACGCTTTAGTGCGTTATCTGCATTTGGCTTAGTACCTGCGGCATTACTTGGTATTGATATTTCATTACTTTTAGATGATGCAGAAATCACAGCTAAAACTTTTGTAAAAGTTAATTCACCGGCAATTGATACAGCTTCATTGTTATTTTCACAAACAAAGCAAATCTTTAACATCTGTGATGCAAAATCAGGTGTTCCTGGATTATCAGACTGGATTGAACAGTTAGTTGCTGAATCCACCGGGAAAAATGGTCTAGGACGTCTACCAGTACTGGTTGATTCACTCGATCAAGTTCAGAGTGGTATATCAATTGGTCTGTCTCAAGGTGAATTCGATATAACAGTCGAAGCCAGTTTAGGAGAGCATTTTATTTTCTGGGAATGGGTCACAGCTTTACTTTGCTATCTGCTTAAAGTTGATCCATTCAACCAACCTAACGTCACCGAAGCGAAGGAACGTAGCGCCACAATCTTGAATTCAATAGTAAACGGTGATTTCAAGCCTGAAAAACCAGTTGTTGAAACTGATAATTATTTCATCTATTCGAATCAAGGTATTAATAACCTAACTGAATTTTTGAATACACCTGGAGAGTATTTTGCTATTTTGGCATATCTACCTCGAACTATTGACAGTGAAGTTTTGAAAATTACGAAATTGATATCTAATAAGATTAATAAGCCAGTTACTTTTGGATGGGGACCAAGATACCTGCACTCAACGGGTCAATTACATAAAGGTGGACAGCCAAATGGCTGTTTCGTTCAGATCACCTCAGAAATAGAATCCGGACTATCGGTGCCAGGTGAGTCTTTCAATTTCTCTGATTTGATAAAGGCTCAGGCTCTTGGTGATGCAGTAGCTATAAAAGAACGCAAATTACCCTTAATTAGAATACATTTGAAAAATACCAATTCAGCTTTAAAGCAATTAATTAAAGAACTTTAAAACTTACTCGTCTCCTCGTAATTTCTTAAGAGCGATATCTAGAATTTTATTGGCTTCTGCCTCTGTTCTACGTTCTTTTACATAGGCTAGGTGTGTTTTGTAAGGCTCGTTCTTCATTGGCATAGGTGGCTTATTTTTATCCTGACCTGCTGGAAAACCACATCTTGGACAATCCCATTGAGCAGGAACTTCTACGGTTCCATCTTCTGCAAATGATGGTTTTGTTTCATGACCATTTGCACACCAATAAGAAACTCGGAAGCGTGCAATTGATTCTCCGCGCTCTGCTTCACCCATTGGGCCAGCACCGACACGACTACCTCTGATTGCGCTACCACCGGCCATAACTACTCCTTCTTTTTTGAGTTATTTCAACAATAAACTAAGAGCAATTACGGATGCAAACCAAATACCGCCAACAACAATTGTTATCCGATCCAGATTCTTTTCAACTACGGATGAACCACCATATGTTGAAGAAATTCCGCCACCAAATAAATCTGATAATCCAGATCCTTTACCCTTATGCAGTAACACCAGAATGATCATCAAGATACTTGATAAAACTAAAATAATTGAAAGAGCTAAATTCATTTACTCGCCTTCACGTTAAGTTCGGATCTGCAACTATCGGGTAAGGATACTATCTTTTTGGCGGTTTGCTGTAATCGACCTATTAAGCCTTATTTAAGACCCTATGGAACTTGGAAATTCTTGCAAACTCTTCTGGATCCAATGAGGCCCCACCGACCAAAGCACCGTCAACATCAGATTCCTTCATGATGTCTAATGTGTTTATTGACTTAACAGATCCGCCATAAAGTATGCGGCAATTATCTGCAATCTCATCACTTCCTATTTTTCGAAGTTCGGTGCGGATTGCTAAACACACCTCTTGTGCATCTTCTGGGGTTGCAGTTTTACCGGTTCCAATTGCCCAAACAGGTTCGTATGCAATTACGATTTTCTTTAGATCAGGTTTATGAAATCCTTTAAGTGCATTGCGAAGTTGCTCTAGTACATGAGAGATGTGTGTACCTGCTTCTCGAATTGCTAATTCTTCCCCCACGCATAAAATTGGTTTTAGTTCATTGGCTAAAGCGGCTTTAATCTTCTTGTTTACTAATTGATCATCCTCGTGATGGTTAGCTCGACGCTCACTATGTCCAATCAAAACGTAGGTGCAACCTAATTTAGCTAACATGGAACCAGAGATATCTCCGGTATGTGCCCCAGAATCAGCTGGCGAAATATCTTGAGCGCCGTATAGCAAACGCAAGCGATCACCATCTACTAATGTTTGAACTGAACGAATATCTGTAAAAGGTGGGATAACAACTATTTCCACAGCATCGTAATCTTTATCTTCGAGTGAATATGCTAATTTTTGGGTTACGGCAATAGCTTCAAGATGATTAAGATTCATCTTCCAGTTACCCGCAATTAATGGTTTGCGCATCTTTTCTTCCTAACTTAGGGCAACAAGCCCAGGTAGTTCTTTACCCTCTAGATATTCAAGAGATGCGCCACCACCTGTTGAGATATATCCGAATTGCTTATCATCAAATCCTAGTTTACGTACTGCAGCAGCTGAGTCTCCCCCGCCGACAACTGAAATACCCTGCACTTGAGTTAATGATTGAGCCACAATCTTGGTGCCTTGAGCAAAATTCGGGAATTCAAAAACTCCCATAGGGCCATTCCAAAATATAGTTTTACATTTAACAATCTCTTGGGCAAAATATTTAGCACTCTCCGGGCCAATATCTAATCCCATTTGATCATTTGGAATCTCATCAACTGACACAATTGTTGGCTGTGAGGATTCGGAGAACTCCTTTGCAACAACGATGTCAGTAGGAAGAATTAACTTAACGCCAAGTTGTTCAGCTCGATTCAATAGATCCTTTACTATTGGAATCAATTCAGTCTCCACAAGAGATTTCCCAATTTGCTTGTTCTGGGCTGCTAGAAAAGTGAAAACCATACCGCCGCCGATTGCGATTACATTAACTTTGTTTAGTAAGTTAGAAATTACGCCAATTTTATCTGAAACCTTCGCCCCGCCCAACACAACACCATAAGGTCGCTCAGGACTGAGAGTAAGTTTTTCAAGAACTGCTACCTCTGATGAGATTAACTCTCCTGCAGCATGCGGCAATAATTTTGCCAACTCATAAACAGATGCGTGTTTTCTATGTACCGCACCGAATCCATCGCCAACATAAATTTCGGCATATGTTGATAGCTCCTTTGCTAGCAACATTCGCTCTTGCTCATCCTTGCTGGTTTCTGCAGAAATGAAGCGGATATTTTCTAGCATCAGTATTTGCCCTGCTTTTAAGGATTGAGCCCGCGTCGTTAACCCAGTTATTTCACTTGAAAATTCGACATCTTCATTCAGTAATTCACCTAAACGTTTTGCAATAGGTGCCAAAGATAATTCTTTGGACGGCTCTCCCTTAGGTCGACCAAGGTGGGCGATGACAATGATCGAACATTTAGCATCAAGTAGTTTCCTAATAGTTCTAAGTGAAGCAACAATTCGACCATCATCGGTTATAACACCGTCTTTAATTGGCACATTTAGATCACAACGCAGTATTACTCTTTTATTTTGCAGGGCGAGATCTGAAAGAGTTTTTATCCCCATCTAAATTATAAAGTTTTACCTATGTATTTGATCAGATCAACTAAGCGATTGGAGTAACCCCATTCGTTGTCATACCAACCGACAACTTTTGCTGTAGTTCCAATTACCTTAGTCAGGCCAGCATCGACTATGCAAGAGCTAGGGTCAGTCACAATATCGGCAGAAACAATTGGGTCTTCTGTGTAAGTTAGATAACCCTTCAATGATCCTTCACTTGCTTTCTTTAGAGCAGCATTTATCTCGGCAACTGAAACTTCTTTAGCCAACTCAACCGTTAAGTCAGTAGCTGAACCAGTCGGAACTGGTACTCGTAATGCGTAGCCATCTAATTTTCCTTTTAGCTCTGGCAACACTAAGGATATTGCTTTGGCTGCACCTGTTGATGTTGGAATTATGGAAAGAGCTGCGGCGCGAGAGCGTCTTAAATCTTTATGAGGAAAATCAAGAATTACCTGATCATTTGTATATGCATGAATTGTGGTCATTAACCCACGAACAATACCGAATTCATCATTTAAAACTTTTGCCATTGGTGCCAAACAATTTGTTGTACAAGATGCATTAGAAATAATGTTGTGCTTTGCAGAGTCATACTTTTCGTGATTTACACCCATAACAATCGTAATGTCTTCATCTGTTGCAGGTGCTGAAATAATTACCTTCTTTGCTCCCGCTGTTATATGTTTATTTGCATCCGCAGCCTTGGTAAAAATTCCTGTGGATTCAACAACTACATCCACACCCAATTTACCCCAAGGAATATTTGCTGGATCTCGCTCAGCACTTACCGATATCGTTTTGCCAGCCACAGTGATTGAGTTTTCTGTATGAGTTACTGGATGCTTTAATCTTCCAAGAATCGAGTCATACTTGAGTAAATGCGCCAACGTAGCGTTGTCGGTTAAATCATTAATTCCTACTATTTCAAAATCTGCGCCTGATTCTAAAGATGCTCGTAGAAAATTTCTACCAATTCTTCCAAACCCATTAACTCCTACTTTAATCATAAGTTTCCTCGCTTGATACATAAAATGTCATAATGAAATTCACTACTTTGTGAGATAGGTGAATCTTACCATTTTGTTAATATGCTTAATTCAATAAATCAGGGCTGATACTTGCTTCTGTATCTGGAACGCCCAATTCCCTGGCTCTCTTATCCGCCATTGCAAGCAATCTCCTGATGCGTCCTGCGATTGCATCCTTAGTCATCGGTGGTGTTGCTAATGAACCTAGTTCCTCAAGACTTGCCTGGCCATGATTAACTCTAAGTTCTCCCGCCTCTTTTAAATGATCTGGAATTTCAGCTCCAAGAATTTCCATTGCCCGCTGAACTCTTGCAGAGGCAGCAACTGCAGCTCTAGCTGAACGACGCAAGTTTGCATCATCAAAATTAGCTAATCTATTAGCGGTTGCGCGAACCTCTCTTCGCATTCTGCGCTCTTCCCAAGCCAATACTGTTTCATGTGCACCAAGTCTTGTTAGAAGTGCACCAATTGCATCCCCATCTCTAATTACAACTCGGTCAACACTTCTTACTTCACGAGCCTTGGCCGTAATTCCTAATCTTCTAGCAGCACCAACTAAAGCCAATGCTGCCTCTGGTCCTGGACAAGTGATCTCTAATGCAGATGATCGACCGGGCTCTGTAAGTGAACCATGCGCTAAAAACGCTCCGCGCCATGCTGCTTCAGAATCACAAATTGCGGCAGAAACTACTTGTGGCGGCAAACCACGAATTGGTCGATTATTAGCATCAACTAAACCAGTTTGGCGGGCAAGAGCATCACCATCAGCTAAAACACGAACAATGTAACGGCTGCCCTTGCGAATGCCACTTGAAGAAACTACGGATAACTCACTCTCGTGACCAAACACTTCTGCAATATCTTTTCTTAATCTACGAGCACTTTGGGCAGTATCTAATTCAACTTCAATAATGATCTTTCCAGCTGCAATATGCAGTCCGCCGGCAAATCTAAGTAAGGCCGAAACTTCAGCTTTCCGGCAACATGGTTTAGTTATCGAGAGTCGACCTAACTCATCTTTAACCGCTTCTGTCATTGCCATTTCTACTCCTTCAAATATTGATGGGGTTATCTAAGCAGGTATTACCCAAAAATGTGGGTGAAAGCGGAAATTAATTTCTCTCTATCATGGTGGAAATTTTGCTTGGCATCTGCTAGGTCGAATGCGATAACTTTGCCACCACATCGTTCAACTAGATCTACAAAGCCAGGTTCCTTGCCATCAACTGACTTATCAATTAATGCAACATCAAATTTAAGGTTTGGAAGATGATCTAATACCAATTGCAAATGCGCCTCAAGAGATACTCCTGCGAATTCATCTGAGGTGTTTTTATCAGGAAGATTAAAAATCATAATCTTTTTAGCAGAACTCGCCTGAATCTGATCTGCCTGCTCAGCCAACAAGAAATGTGGCATCACACTTGATAACCAAGAACCTGGACCAATTGTTATCCAATCCGCTGCAGCTAAAGCAGTTATAACCTGAGGAGTTGCTTTTGGCTTACTTGGAATCAACCTAAGTTCACTTACTTGGCCAGTCGCAGCAGCAACTTGAACCTGTCCCCTAACCAATATTGTTTTTTGATTATTTGTAAATTTTCCTTCAATATCCAATGGTTCAAGTGCCATTGGTAAAACTTTGCCAACAACTTTGAGCAACTGACCAACCCGCTCTAGCCCTTTAACTGGATCATGCTCTCGATCCCAGAGTGCGGTTAGCAAGAGATTGCCAACTGCATGATTATCCATCTCACCTGAACTAGTAAATCGGTACTGCATAATTTCTGCCCAGCTTCGACCCCAATCATCATCAGCGCAAAGTGCTGCTAAAGCCATACGTAAATCACCTGGAGGTAGCGAATTAAACTCTTCACGCAATCTGCCTGAAGATCCACCATTATCTGCCACAGTTACAACTGCTGTTACTTGACTTGTTAAAGTACGCATAGCTGCCAAAGTTGCAGCCAATCCATGACCACCACCCAAACAAACAACTCGAGGGTTTAAACTCATCTAAATTTCTCGACCTAAATCACGATGAATGGCATGAGTTTCAATTTTAAAATTAGCCAGATTTTTGCCCTTCGAAAGTTTAGAAACTAACTCCTCTGTAATCGCTACCGATCTGTGTTTACCTCCGGTACAGCCAATGGCTAGAGTTAAGAATTTTCTTCCTTCTGCGATAAAACCTGATGCCATTGTTTCAAATAAGGATTGATACCTCTCCAGAAATTCTTGTACGTTGGCACTTTTCAAGACTTCATCACTTACCGCTTTATCTTTGCCAGTTAATGGTCGTAATTCTGGGATCCAATGCGGGTTAGCTATGAATCTGCAATCCATCACTAAATCTGCATCCACTGGAATTCCATATTTATAACCGAATGAAAGGATATTTACTCTTAAATCAGATTCTGACTCCTCATGGAAATAATCATTTATCTTCTTCTCCAACTGATGAATATTGAGCGCCGATGAATCAATCACGATATCTGCAGAATCTCTAACTTCTCTAAGCCGTTCACGTTCTTTTGCAATACCATCAAGAATTCTTTCAGCACCTTGTAAGGGGTGAGGCCTTCTAGTTGATTCAAAGCGGCGGACCAATGAATCATCAGCTGCATCTACAAACAAGATCTTTCTTGAAACTCCTTGATCTGCCAATTCAGCCAAAGATTTTGTTAAATCATCAAAAAAAGCACGACCACGCACATCGATAACTACTGCCACCTTTTTGACCGAAACGTTTACCAAATCAATCAAATTTCCAAGAAGTGCTGGTGGTAAATTATCAACGACATACCAACCAAGGTCTTCTAAAGTATGAGCCACAGTTGATCTACCAGCACCACTCATGCCAGTGATTACTAAAATCTCTGTATCACCCTTCATGGCAATATCTTGCTACACATGTCAAGCATCTAAAATTTCTCCAGTCTGAACATCTACTTTGCTAGATATCGGGCGATTGGCTAATTGATCATAAATTGAATTGGCCATTTTTTCACCGATACCAGGCACATTAGCAATCTCCTGCTGGCTGGCAGCTCTTAAAGCACTTACTGACCCAAAATGAGTGAGAAGAGATTTTCTACGGATTTCACCTAATCCTGATATTTCATCAAGTAAAGATTCCAACATCACTTTTGATCTTTTACTTCTATGGAAATTAATTGCAAATCTATGGGCTTCATCCCGCACTTTTTGCAGTAGGTAGAGAGCTTCACTATGTCTTGGAAAAATTATGGGTTCACTGTTGTGAGGTAACCAAACTTCTTCTAACCTTTTAGCTAATCCGCAAAGTGCAACATCAGTTATACCTAACTCCGACAAAGCTTTAGCAGCGGCATTTACTTGCCCCTTACCGCCATCTACAACAACTAATTGAGGTGGGTATGCAAACTTTGGCCTACTTCCACCAGCAGCTGTAGCTTCGGAGATATCAATGTCTTTCTCTTCTAAGTACCGTTTGAATCTACGAGTAATGACATGGTGCATAGCTCTTGTGTCATCAAATTCAGAATCATCAGAGATAGAAAATCTTCGATAATCACTCTTTTTTGGTTGACCATCCTCGAATACAACCATTGATGCCACCATGCTAGTTCCTTGAATGTTGGATATATCAAAGCATTCAATTCGCAGTGGAAGTTCAGCTAACTCAAGTTGTTCAGCAATTTGCGCTAGTGCGCTTCCACTTACTGCTGCGTCATTCGCCCTCTTACTCAGATACTGAATTAAAGCCTGATTAGCATTGCGTTTAACCATTTGTACTAGATCATATTTTTCACCACGCAATGGCTGAGTAATTGAAACGTTCTTACCTCGTTTGGTGCCCAGCCATTCCTCTAACAGTTTTGAATCCGAAGGCAAGTTATCTACAAGAATCTCCACTGGTGGCGAGCTCTCTGCATAAATTTTTCCAAGAGTTGCTGAAATTATTGATTCATCCTCCAAAAGATTTCCTCGATCAATAATCCAAGATCTAGATCCAGTTATTCGACCAGCGGTTACAATAAATTGAGACAAAGCGGCATGTGTAATCTCTTCATGTATTGCTAATACATCCGCGTCCAACTTTTCATTTAAGAATCTATCTGTAGATTCAAAAGCTTTATTAATAGCTTCTAGCTGGTCTCTTAATTTGGCGGCCTTCTCGTACTCTTGTGCTTCTGAGGCAACTTGCATCTCTTTCTCTACCCTGATCGATATCTCCTCAGGGGATTTCTCCAAAAAAGTAACTAGATTATTAGCTAAAGTTTTATGTTCCTTTTCGCTAACCCATTCAACGCATGGGGCAGCACACCTTCCGATATCACCAAGCAGGCACTGGCGCTTATTGCGTTTAGCGGATTGAAAATTTGATTCTGTGCAGGTTCGAACTGGATAAATCTTTATTAATGTTTCAAAGGTACTTCTTAATGCCCAAGCATGTGAATACGGTCCGAAGTATTTAACACCTGGTATTTTCTTCGAGCGAGAAATGAATAATCTTGGGTATTGAGAATTTGTATCAATTGCTAAGTAAGGATAAGACTTATCATCTTTGAATTGAACATTAAAATCTGGGCTATATTGCTTTATCCATGTGAATTCTAACTGCAGAGCTTCAACCTCGGAGTTAACAACCGTCCAATCAACTCGAACAGCAGTTCTTACCATTTTCCTTGTTTTGATTTGTAAATTGGTGCCAAAATATGAGTTAAGTCGATTCTTTATATTCTTAGCTTTACCTACATAAATAACTTTGTCATCTTTATCGAAAAATCGATACACGCCAGGATCATTTGGTAGGTTAGTTGGGCGATAACTTTTTGGATCACTCATGGTTATTTCTTAAGCGCGCTAGCTAGAAACTTTCCTGTATAACTCTTTTGATTCTTAATAATGTCTTCAGGACGTCCTTCAGCAACAACCAAGCCGCCACCTGAGCCACCTTCAGGTCCAAGATCTATAACCCAATCAGCACATTTAATAACATCCAAATTATGTTCGATTACAATTACAGTATTGCCGGTATCAACCAATCGATTCAAAACCAATAGAAGTTTTCGAACATCTTCAAAATGCAAGCCAGTAGTTGGTTCATCAAGTACATAAATGGTTCGACCCGTAGAGCGTCGCTGTAATTCCGTTGCTAGTTTTACTCGCTGAGCCTCTCCACCTGAAAGTGTTGGCGCAGACTGGCCCAATCTGACATATCCAAGGCCAACATCGCACAAAGTTGTTAGAAACCTGGCTATAGCTGGAACTGATTCAAAAAACTTAGAAGCTTCTTCAATAGGCATATCTAGAACCTGCGCAATAGTTTTCCCTTTGTAATGAACCTCTAAGGTTTCACGGTTATATCTTGCGCCATGACACACTTCGCAAGGAACGTAAACATCTGGCAGGAAATTCATCTCGATCGTGATGGTTCCGTCACCAGAGCAGTTTTCACACCGGCCACCCTTAACATTGAAAGAAAAACGGCCTTGTTGGTAACCTCTAACTTTAGCTTCGCTAGTTTCGGCAAATAAGGCACGTACCTTGTCAAATACTCCTGTGTAAGTAGCCGGGTTAGATCGAGGTGTTCGTCCAATTGGAGATTGATCTACGTGAACCACTTTATCTAACTGATCAAGACCTGTAATCGTTCGGTGGCGCCCTGGAACAATTCTTGCGCCATTTAATTTATTAGCTAAAACTGAGTACAAAATATCGTTAACCAAGGTGGATTTACCTGATCCACTTACTCCAGTTATGGCAACAAATGCTGCTAATGGAAAAGTGACATCAATATTTTGTAGATTATTCTCCTTTGCATCCTTTACGGTTAGCGATTTTTTAAGATCAATCTCTCTACGCTTCTTAGGAATTGCAATCACTGATTTACCTGATAAGTAGGCACCAGTTATAGATTCCTTGCTTGCAATCAGGTCTTCATAACTGCCAGAGGAAACAACTCTGCCACCGTGCTCGCCAGCTCCTGGGCCTATATCTACGATCCAATCTGCGGTTCGTATGGTGTCTTCGTCATGCTCAACGACAATTAGAGTATTTCCTAAGTCGCGCAATTTGGTTAAAGTTTCAATTAATTTACGGTTATCGCGTTGATGCAATCCAATGCTGGGTTCATCTAGTACATATAGAACACCTGTTAATCCTGAACCTATTTGAGTTGCAAGGCGAATTCGCTGGGCTTCACCGCCAGATAACGTTGCCGCGGGCCTTGCTAAGGATAAATA
>Ga0255078_1000422_pt1 | contig 11882 bp, 9 predicted proteins | sample Colum_Atlam_RepA_FD_188462 | JGI IMG/M metagenome (GOLD analysis project Ga0255078, IMG submission 188462) | Freshwater microbial communities from Columbia River, Oregon, United States - Colum_Atlam_RepA_8h | ecosystem: Environmental > Aquatic > Freshwater > River | place: USA: Oregon | collected... | reverse complement strand
TAATTGTAGTTGTAGATTTGATACCTTTTCTATGAAGTGCAAGTGTGCCTATTCCAATATGAAATTGATTCAATAGTTGAGACAATTCAGCTTGAGACTTATAGGGCCAGCAAAAAACAGACTCATTGACGCCAATGGTTTTAGCTAAATTAGTCTCGTAAAGCAAATCTTTACCATATATATGTAATTCTAAAGCATATTCGCCTGAATAGGCTTTCATGCCTTTCATTAAACGATCTAAACCATTGTATTCAGCTTGACCATTGGCGCCTTTCAAAAACACCATTTTAAAGACTTTATCAAGCTTAGGCGTTGTCCTTATAACAACTGAATCTGCATCTATACCATCTCCAATAATGTACAAAGGATATTCAGGTAATATCCGCTGTTGATACTTTACAATATCTTCAGAATTACACAAGCCAAAACGCACTGATTGTCTGATGCGTTTACCGTACCATTTTTCCTGAAACCAAGGCCAAATATAAAACTCAATTGTTCTGAAAAAATCGCTGCTATTGTGTATGGGTTTTTTCTGGGTCAAAGCTAATTCTGGAAGTTCTGCTGTAATGTGTTCAATAAAAATCAACTTGGTATCAAGTGCTTTTAAAGTTTTGAGTAATAACCCATGTGCGCCTGGATAACGAATATACACTACATCAAATGTTTTTAACAGATCAAGGCTATTCCATAAGGCCCTAAAATATGCTTGTCTTTGCTTGGTTTTCACAAACCATTTAGCATCTGTTTGACTAACTTTTATTGGTAAAATATGTTCAGGAAAGTTCTGCAATTCATCTGTGCTAAAAAACAAACCCTTGCAATCTATACCTATGGCATTTAACGCTTTTATTTGATTCAAAACTTTGTCTTGTACAGAACTCCCTGCATTCGATGCAGACATAAAAACATATGCCATACGGGTGCTCATTTATTGAATCAATTGTAGGTTAATTTGTTGCCATACTTTCTGAGCAGTTGTATGCGATAACTCACCAGATTGATATTCAGATAAAGCTTGATGCTTTAATGGACTATGCGAAAGCGTATCAATAGCCCAAAACTTTAAATCATGATTTAACCAATGATGAATTGGGCTGCTTATTCCCACCTTAAATGTTCTGGTTCTGATCTGTTCAGACATTTTATTGACCATGGCTTGCCTTAAAATGCGTTTGGTATAACCTTCCCCTATTTTACTTTCTATTGGCAAGGAGGCGCAAAATGTGACTAAGCGCCAATCTAAAAATGGCATTCTTATTTCAACACCGTTTATCATACTTGCCTTATCAAAATTTCTCAGTAAACTGGGTAAGGTATGCGTCATTGTTTCATATAAGCACAAATCCTTTTCCTGGCTATTTTGTCTGTATAATTTAATCCTTCGCTTAATAAATGATTGGGCTTCGACTGATTGTAGATTTTGACTTAGTTCTTTGTTGATTTTTTCTTGTGCATGCAAAGGGTACATTTGAATCAAAACCTGAGCTATTTTGCGCATGGCTGATGTATTGCCTTGATGATAATATTGATTGTATAAATCATATACCATGTCTCTATAGCCAAACAACATTTCATCGACTCCATGACCATCAAGTGACACAGTATACCCTTTTTGTTTCATTCCAGCATAAATATTAGCAATTGATGAAATTGGTGAGGTATGAATAAAATCAGCCGCTATGGTATCGCTTTGAATGGTATTTATCAAATCTGCTTGATTAGACTCAATCCACTCAATAGGCCCTTTTGTGTAATCAATGGCCTTTTGGGCAAAGGCTTGTTCATCATTAGGCATACCCCTAAAAATAGCCGAAAAAGCAGTTTGAGCATTTTGAGGCACCCGATCCAATTGTTCATGTTGAATAATATCAAATATGGTTGAGTAGACAGCTGACGAGTCTAGTCCGCCACTTAAAGCTGTTGCCACTGGCACATCGCTAATGAGTCTTATTCTGCAAGCATCTCTAAACAAGTCGTAAAACATGGCTGCTTGTTCTTCAATACTATTTGGAACTTGATGTATATGTTGTTCCAAATCAAACCATTTCTGAATGCTAATGCCTTTCTGTTCTGACCATTCTAAATAATGCGCAGCTGGCAAGAGTTGAATGTCATTGAACAAACTTAGCCCCTGGCCTTCTAAAGCATAAGTATCATCTAAAACCAATTGCAAATGCGACGAATTAATAGATCGATTAAAGCCTTTTAAAACCTTAAAGGCATTGGTTTCAGAGGCAAATGCGAATAATGCCCCCGGTTTAAATGAATAATAAACTGGTTTTATTCCGAATCTGTCGCGGGCTAAAAACAAGTGTTTTTTGGTATCGTCCCAAATGGCAAATGCAAACATACCATTGAACTTTTGTAAGCAGCCCTTACCCCATTCAACATAGGCAGCTAAAATCACTTCAGTATCGGTATGGCTATGGAATGAATGGCCTTTAATGCTTAATTCCTTTTTAATCTCATTAAAATTATAAACTTCGCCATTATAGGTAATCCAATAACGCTTATTGGCATAGGCCATTGGTTGCTTGGCAGAATCAGTTAGATCTAAAATAGACAATCGTCTGTGCCCTAATGCTACGGTTTGATTGTTTAGTACTTCATAGCCAGCACCATCAGGTCCTCTATGCGACATAGCATCTGTAAATCGCATAATGTCCATCATGCCAATGGCTTGTCCATTAAGATCAATTATACCAGCTATTCCGCACATTTGATTTTTTCAAATTTTCTTAGACTATTCCATAGCCCAAATTCATATTTAGCTGCTAAAAAAGAGAGAAGTAATCCTCTTAGACCATCTTTATATCCTCTTCTTGTTTTATAAGAATAATAGAACTTTACTATCGTGTCTTTAAATTGTGACTTAAAAGAATATTTCTTGCCTTGATTAAATTGAGCAATACCCTCCTTGTCTATGTATCTTTTATGTTTATTGTATAAATGTTTCCAACCATGTGACCAAAGATGAACATCATAATTGTCTCCATTAAAAGGGATTTTGATTCTATCAAAACCAGGTTTCATGATGATTCCTGTATGAATATTTTCACTCAAAATAATTGCTGATTTTCTATACAACAATCTAAAATAAATCAATCCACCATAGACTGAATGTTCCAGTTTTTTGCCTTTAAAATGATTGAACATGGGCACTCTTACCGCTGCAATAGTGTCTGGCAGCTCAAATATGGTGTTAACGATATCATCCTTCAGGGCAGGGGTCAATCGTTCATCTGGATCAATCACCATTATCCAATCATGCTTTAATTGTGGGATATAAATTGGGTGTATTAGCTCAACTATTGGCACTCGTTTATGTTCCTCGTAACGCGTACAATATTGCTGCATAAGGGCCTTAGTATTATCTGATGATTCAAGATTTACACCTACAATTTCATCACAAAACTGCAATGATTTTAAACAATCTTCCAATAAATACCCCTCATCACAGGAAGCTATTAAAACGGAAATGGGGTACTTTTTCATGTGTTATGCAAATCGACTTTGCGCTTGTTCAAAGTCCTTTAAACTTCCAACATCAGACCAATAGCCCGTATGTCTATAAGACACCACTTTATGCCCATTCGCAATCAATTCTTGAATCAAATCAGTTGCATTAAAGGCTGTGTTATAAGGTACAAATTGTTTGAGCAATTTTGTTTTTATTAAATAGACACCACCACTTGAAAAATAAGTGTATGAAGGCTTTTCTTCAAAACCAATTACTCTATCTTGATCAAATTCTAAAACAGCATAGGGTACTGAAATCGAATAAGGAATTGACAGTACAGCCATATCAGCAGAACTATTATTAAATTCTGAATAAAATGCCTCGTAATCAACGTCAGATAAAATATCGCCATTCACTATTAAAGTGGTTTCATGTGCAAAATCATCAACTAATCCTGCAGATCCTATTGTGCCCAATGCTTGTTCTTCATGAACGAACGTTATATGCTGTAATTGGTAATGGTTTTGTATGTGTTGCTTAATTTGTTCGCCTAAATAATTAATTGATATCCAATAGTGTTGGATGCCATATTCCCTGAGGTGATGAATGATTCTATCAATTATACTTTGTCCTTGTATCTTCAATAAAGGTTTAGGGATATTATTGGTTAATGGGTATAATCTACTGCCCTTTCCTCCAGCCATGATCATTGCATTAATGGGTAAATATGATCTCTGTTGTCTTAGACTGATCACATCTATAATACAATGATTAGCATCAACAACAGGCAATACCATTACATTGCGTTGTCTATAAGATTGTATTTTGGCAATATCAACTTGGTTAGACAATAAAAAAGCGGGATGCTGTTGAATGATTTGATCAACTTTATCATGCATATCAATGCCCTTTAACAATGCCCTTCTAATATCGCCATCGGTTAAAGAACCAATTAATTTTTGATCCTGATTGACTACAAAAGCAATGGGCTCAGAACCTAATTTATTAAGCGTTTCTAGTGCATCAATTATACTAGAACCAGTGCTGATAAGTCTATCTTTATAAGGTATAGTCATTGCCTTTATAATGTATTAAATGTTCTGGTTGTTTAAACCATTCTATAGTTTGTTGGAGGCCTGCTTCAAGAGAAGTTTGAGGCGCCCAATTCGTAAAGGTTTTTAACAACTCGTTAGAGCCAAGTAATTGATCTACTTCACTCGATTCTGGCCTAAGCCTATGCTTATCTGTTTGAATGCTAGCATTAGGTTCAATCAATTGAATAATGGTTTGTGCTAATTGCTCCATACTAATTTCTTGGCTAGTAGCGATGTTCACAGATTGACCGATGGAACGGTCTGATTCTGCTAACTTAAGGAAACCCTCTACAGTGTCTTTAACAAAAACAAAATCACGGGTTGGATGCAGAGCGCCAAGCTGTATTTGTTTCTCACCATTAAGCAATTGAGTGATAATGGTAGGAATAATGGCTCGCTTTGATTGCCTTGGGCCATAAGTGTTGAAGGGTCTTACAGTAACTACTGGTAAATCATAGGTTTTATAAAACGATTCTGTTAAGGCATCTATTGCAATTTTAGTAGCCGAATAAGGGGATTGCCCTTGTTTAGGATGTTGCTCATCAATTGGGGTGTATCTGGCAGTGCCGTATACCTCAGAAGTTGAGGTCATCAATACTTTTTGAACTCCATGGTCTAAAGCGGCTTGCAAAATATTATGCCCACCAATAATATTGGTATCTATATATGATCTAGAGGCCTGATAACTGTATGGAATGGCAATTAATGAGGCTAAATGAAATACCACATCTACTTGCTTTAGGGCATTATTGACAAATGCATGGTCTCTTACATCGCCCATTAAACATTCATAAGCACTTTGTTTTTCTAAATGTAAATCTTCAAGCCATCCTCTGCTATTAAAAGAATTGTAATAACAAAAGGCTTTTACTTCAGCGCCGGTATCAATCAGTCTCTCTACCAAGTGACTACCAATAAAGCCATCTGCGCCCGTTATTAGAACCTTTTTGCCTGCTAAATTCATGTGGTATAATATTTCAATATTGTTTTTATGTTGTTGCTTGTTGAGCCTATATTACAATCTGATTGGATTGAAATTAATAAGTCCCTGAAGCTAATATGCTTGTATACTTGTTCAAAATTTGGCAACCAATAATTCAAGTAAATAAATGACTTCAATTTGCGCTGGTTGAATAACTGTTTTGGTGCATTATGTCTGATCAAATCCTGTAAAAGCGCATTGACATGCATCCAATTATTTTGATCAATACTTTGATTGTGCAACATCATTGTATTAACAAATAGTAAGGCTTGTTCCTTGCGCCATTCAATGTTTAAGTCGTTCAAGTTTTTAGATAAAATCAAAAGCAAAGAAGCTCTAATAATCTCTGTATTTTTGGTATTGGTAACTTGATTAGAATGGGTTCTGTACAAGTACAGAAATTCAGGATAAACATGGGTTCTAAATTGTTTTAAAATTCTATACCACAAATTATAATCCTCGGCATACACGTAGCCTTGAACATACTTCAAAGACTGTAGTACATTCGCTTTAAAAATTGAACCTGCGTGCGACAATGGAGAATAAAATAAAGTTGTTATTTTTTGCATATCCATGTCTTCTCTGTAGGTAACATCTTTAGTCTGAAATTGCTCATCAAAAATTCGCATAAAACAACTCACTACATCAATATCTGAATGAGACAACAAATAGTGCATTTGCTTTTCAAACCTTAAGGGATGAATTAAATCATCTAAATCCATCCTGGCTATGTAATCAGACTCGCAATAATTCAAACCAATATTGAAACAATCAATAATCCCTTTATGCTCTTGATTTTGAACCAAAGTAATATTAGGATACTTTGCACAATAGGATTCAATAATAGCAATGGTATTGTCTGTACAAGGATCTGTTACAATTACCAAATGAATATTGGGGTAAGATTGCCATAAAATGCTTTCAATAGCATGTGCCACAAAAGCTTCTGCATTGTAAACGCAAGTCAATACATCAAGTTTTGGCAAAACTTGATCATCTAATTTCAAGGCAATTAAATTGTCTTGCCACAATGCCATAGCATTGTTTTCATTAGCAATTAACTGCGCATAAATGGTCTCTGCTATTTCTATTCTATTTGCCTTGTTTTCCAAAATATTAAACTCTTTACTAAGAATGAAATGATTGACATTTGCCCTGCTTTTAAAGCGCTTCTAATATCAGACTTCAACAATAAAATGCTGTAAAATGGATGATATTGTTGTATTCGCTTACAAAGTGATAGTAGGCAGTCTAGTCTTTTTGCCTGAATACTGCTTGTCGAAAAAAAAGCTTGAGCTGAAGCAGATTGAGTGAGGTAATCAAACCATTGATTGGTCTTAATTATATTCTTAAAAGTAGCCGATTCAGAATGGGTAAGTGTTTGATTAATCCAATCGATTTGAAACCATTTTGGACTACCAATTGACGCACAAAAAGCGGCTTGACTGGCTTTAAAATGATCTGCTTGAATAGCTTGTTTACTAGAACTTTCCTGTGTAGGATGAATTCTATACTCAAGCAATACTTCAGGCAAATTGCCTAAACGGGTATGATAGGCAAAACGCCACCACATATCGTAATCTTCAGCTACATAGGCCTCTTTTCTAAAACAAAGTTGTGTATTTAAAAGTGCTGCTCTTTTAAGCATTACGGTTGGATGCGAAAATGGTGTTGATTTGAAAATCCACCACCTTAATTCTGCATCGTTAAGTGGTTTATGAATGATTTCGTCTGTGCCCAAGATGCGCATTTGGGTTCCACAAATACCACAATCTGTATGTTGATTTAAAAAGTCAACCTGTTTTGATAAACGGTCTGGAAAAGCCACATCATCTGCATCCATTCTGGCCCAATAGTCGCCTTTTGCATCTACTAATGATTGGTTTAAAATGTCAATTAGTCCGATATTGCTTGGTAAATTGATCAATCGAATTCTAGCATCTGAAAAACCATTCACAACAGCTAAACTATTATCTGTTGAACCATCATTGTACAAAAGCAATTCAAAATCAGTATAAGTCTGATCTAATATACTCTGAATGGCTAAACCAAGGGTCTTTTCAGCATTGTAAAAAGGAAGAATAACTGAAACTATCTTCATTATATCTTATGCCAGGTGTTGGGAATTAAATCGAATGGTTCAATGCTTTGATTCAACCATTTTTGGGGTGCGATGATTTGCTTATCAGCAAAATTATTCAACCATGCTGACCACCAACTAAAACTGCTATTGGCTATGATATTGTGTTTGCATTTGCTCATCAATTGCAAACTTTCCCGATCATTTAAACCATCAATAAACGTTACTTTACCCCAATCAGTGAATTGATTTTCGCACCACTCAATATCATCTGAAAAAATAAACAATGGTTTATTTTGTATGCCCAATTGCGCTAATTTTTGCATGGCATTTACATAGTATTCCATGCCACAAACACCATGAAAGGCGTTCGTTTTTTGGTCTTGTACATAATCCCCTCTTCTCACATGAATAGCGATAGAATTGGATTGTTGAACCAAGGGTAAATACTTATTATAAGTGGCTGAAGTTGTTTTTAAAACCAGTTGATTTAAAATCTCCTTGCGATAGTTGTCAAAGTATTTTGGACATTGCCAATACCCCTTTAAAATCAAGTCTCTTTGATCATATTGATGGATATCAAATACATTAAAAGTAAACTCTTTTTCTTCTTTCAATTCTATACCACCATATTGCAAACCCCTCCAAAAAAGACCCAAACGACTCATCTCTGCATAGGGTGTTTTGATGCACTTAAAATCAGTCTGATAATCAATAATATTGAAAGAACGTTTATGGTCTTGCTCGTTCAAAGCAATGTCTAAAATTAATCGTCTTGATGTGGCCTTTGCAATAGCTAAACCATGGGCCCATTGAAACAATTGATTCCCTAATCCACCATTTAAAACACTGATTACATTGTTCATACTTTTTGCACCAAGAACCCTTCTATCATCATAAAATCCAAGTTGGTATCTAAAAAATCTCTTAAAGCATCTTCTGGTGTTTCCACTATCGTTCTTCCGTGCTTATTGAAAGACGTATTAATGCTTACACCAAAACCAGTAATGGCCTTTAAAGCCGATAAATATCGATAATAATTTGGGTTGTCATTTTGATCAACGAACTGAGCTCTAGCAGTACCATCAATATGCACCGCCGCTGGAATTTGGGATCTAAATTCTGACTTCATTTTAAACGCACAAGTCATGTGTTTATTAGGATATGAGCGGTCAAACAAGCGCTCTCGCTCTTCAAGTAATATCGATGGACAAAAGGGTTGAAATAAAGGTCTATTTTTTATTGAGCCATTTATCTTTTTGGTGATTTGCTCATCTCTACAATCTGCAATGATACTTCTATTGCCAAGTGCGCGAGGACCCCACTCCATACGACCGTGAAACAAAGCACCGATTTGACCTTCTGCAACTAATTTAGCCGCCATTTCTGGCCAATCATTTTCATGCTTAAAATACTTAACAGCTGCACACTTTTTCAAAACTGATTCAACCGTTTGTTGCGAGTAGGCAGAACCAAAATAAGGCATTGAAAACGCTTTTAACCATTGCCAATCTTGTTCGTCAGCCATATATGCCAAATAAGCTGCACCCTCAGCTGTGCCTTCGTCTGTCATGGCTGGCACAATATGAATTTCTGGAGTAATTTCTTCAAAAATCCTCATGTTCAAAATGACATTGGCAAATACACCGCCACTTAAACACAAGCGTTTAATCCCCGTTAAGTTGATTAAATCCTGAACATATTGCAACACAAAATTTTCTAAGAACTTTTGAATAGCAGCGGCAATATCCTCCTTCTTTATCGTTGTAAGTAAAGCATCAAAAACATCAATAGAAAAATACAATTCGATCTTTTCTTGATGTACTTTTATTTGATGATTTTGAATTGAAAAACACTCCCATAATTGATGGTAAATAGGATTATCATATGAGCCAAAAGCGGCTAGGGCCTCCACTTTTCCTTCATCAGCATTTGGCGCATACCCTAGCATATGGGTAAAGTAGGTGTATAATCCTCCAATGCTAGATTCGTATTGTATTTGGGTGTACTTGCCAGAAAAGGTAAATAATTTTTTAGGCGAAGCTGACTGTGTAATCAGTTCAAAGTTTCCCTCATGGTACTTGTAAACACTCGAGAATAAATTATGATCGCCTTGAGCATCCATGGTAATGAGCAACTGATCGTTTGTCATAGGAGATCCCATGAAACCAGAAACTGCATGACAATACTCGTGGTCAAAATATTTAACCTCAATTTCAGCATTTGGAAATTGAGCAGATAACAAGCGTTTTTGAATTTCAAATTGATAAGCTGTTAATGTAGACTTTTCCAATTGTCTTTGTTTTCTCCATTGGCCTTTCATTAGCAAATAAAGGCTTTGGCGCCATTTAGCCATCTGTTTAAAACGCTTTTGTTTGGCTAAAAAACCTTTCAAATACGGTTCATTGAACAAAGTTCTATAGAACACAGAACGCTCATATTCATTGGCAAACAATTTTAAACTCTCGTGTTCTAATCTTGGATTTGAACAAACAATTTTGATTACAGTGCTTGGATCGATTTTAGCTTGTTCAAGGTATTTTTCAATAGCTTTAACCGGAAAAATAGTATCGTGTTTAAATCGGGTTAATCGTTCTGTACTGATAGCAAACACTGACTTTTGCGATGGGTTAATGACAAAAATTGCCGTATCGTGTCCTAAAAAATTTATGCCAATATAGAGTTCCATTACTTAAGTTTAAACAGCCCTTTGCTAACTAAAAATCCTGCACCCTTTCCAATAGAATAGGTTTCGTCTTGAGTAGTCAATTCAAGCACCTCAAAGTGCAAAATTTTCTCTTCGTATTGAATGGATTTTCCATTTCTAAGCCAATTAAAAGTGAGTGCATAATGACCAGGCGCTAACTTAATTTGTTGATTGGTATAGTGTATAGTTTGTGTGCCTTTATGCAAAGCAATAGTCTCAGAAAGTTCAGAAAAAATGTTGACGTCTAATGCACTAGCAACGCCAATTCCCAATTGGTAGTCACCTGCAGAATCAGCTTCAATTTCAAAGTCAAAACTCAGCGTTTCGCCACATTTGTATGAACGTCCAACACTGTTATCTTGGTGCGTTAACTTTAATGATTTAACATAAGTCAATTCATTTTGATCGTCAAAGATGATTTCGTTTGAAGTCGTTAACTCATTGCCCAAGTAATATTGAATGATTTGCTCAGTAGGGCCATCTTTAATCAACTCCCCTGACTTCAGTAAAATCGAACGCGGACAAAGCGATTGAATAGCAGACATATTGTGACTCACAAACAAAACTGTTCGGCCTTGATTGCTCACCGATTTCATTTTACCCAAACACTTTTTTTGAAATTCAGCATCACCAACAGCTAAGACTTCATCGACTATTAATATTTCAGGTTCTAAATGCGCAGCAACTGCAAAGGCCAATCTTACATACATGCCAGAACTATAGCGTTTAACTGGTGTATCAATGTATTTTTCAACGCCAGAAAAATCAACAATTTCATCAAATTTTTTTCGAATTTCTGACTTAGTCATGCCCATAATAGCACCATTCAAAAATACATTCTCGCGGCCTGTTAATTCAGGATGAAACCCTGTTCCAACCTCTAATAAACTCGCCATTCGACCATTGATTACAATATCTCCTGACGTTGGCGATGTAACCCTTGAAAGGATTTTCAATAATGTACTTTTACCAGCACCATTTTTACCTATGATGCCTAAAACTTCACCTTGTTGAACTGAAAAATTAATATCATTTAAGGCCCAGATTAAATCCTTTTTACTTGGTTGTTTTCGAGCAAAAACATTGCCGAGTAATCTATTGAAATCGGCCGCCAATGTTGCTGCACCAATATTACCTAATCGGTATTGTTTTGAAATATGATTGACTGAAATGATGGGTGAGCTCATTAGACGGTATCGATAAAATCTTTTTCTACTTTGTTAAAAATAATCACGCCAAATAGCAATAGTACCAAGGAAAATATTAAGCTGTAAAGGAGTCCGTAATACGACCAAATGCCATGTCCTAAGCAAGCAAATTTGATAGCTTCAATAACAGGAACCAGTGGATTTAAAAACAAAAGGAATTGTTGATCTGAAGTTAAAATGGATGCAGGAAAAACAACGGCACTGCCGTACATGAGCAATTGCACACCAAAAGCTATTAAGAAACTAAGATCTCTGTATTTGGTTGTTAAAGCTGAAAATATCAATCCAAAACCTAAGCCCATAATGGCCAAAACCAGCAGCAGCAAAGGTAAAAATGCCAATTGAAAA
>Ga0255078_1000421_pt1 | contig 11884 bp, 8 predicted proteins | sample Colum_Atlam_RepA_FD_188462 | JGI IMG/M metagenome (GOLD analysis project Ga0255078, IMG submission 188462) | Freshwater microbial communities from Columbia River, Oregon, United States - Colum_Atlam_RepA_8h | ecosystem: Environmental > Aquatic > Freshwater > River | place: USA: Oregon | collected... | reverse complement strand
CATCTTACTTGGTGATTTGACGGTATACCGCGTTTATGCTCCTGAGAATCCTACAATAGAAGATGGCGATCAATTAAAATATCCAATTGAGAAAAAGGGGAGAGATGACTTTTTCACCAGTACTAAATACCGCGAGGACATCATAAAATGCTTAGCGGTTGGAACCGAAGGGATGCCTTGGACCGTTGAAGATGCAAGGGAATTGGCTAAAGGTGCTACGGGTGCCGAAGTAGCGGTTCAAAAAAGTGGTTTAGTTGGCTCCTCAACCATACCGGAGTTCCCTACCTTTACCAAATGGTTCGATTACATTATGAGTAAGAAATTTGGTGAACGAAACATTGATCCAGAGTATTCCATTTATTTTGGAACCATAGATTCCACAGAAGACCTAAAAAATGCTTGGAACGATGCTAAATATGGTGAATGTTTAAGAAAGCCTCCAGTTACTACATACTTAACATCTCGGGCAATAACTGCCTACAACATCAAGGAGGATTGGTTTTTTGATAAGGAGCGTTCTGTTTTGGATAAGCGAATCATTGCTATAGCTCCTGTAGCTCGCATGAAATACGATGCTCAAGCAGCGGAAGAGGCAGAAAAGAACACACAGGCATTTGAAATGGAGCGGTATTCAACGGTTCTTAATGTAAATCCAAAAGGTGTCATCGGAGATTATGAAAAGGATAAATTAGGGGTTATTACCTTCAAACCTTTTCAACCAACCGACTCAAAGTACATTGTAGAACGCGAGTTGTTTTGGTTGTATTTCCCGCATTTGCGTAATGTTATTATCAATTATTATGTTTATAATGACAAGAACGATGCACAATGGATGTCTTTCGATGATTTCTTTATGAAACGTCTTTATTCAGCCCAAATTTACAAGGCCTCCGAGAAGTTTGACCAGGATATCAATGATGTTCGTACTGGAGTAGATGCCTTGTTAAAGGCCCAAGAAATTAGAGAGACCATTCGCAATTGGGAAAGCGATATTTGGAATTATTAATTTTCTTTAACGTTATTAGTAAACCCCGTTTTTGAACGGGGTTTTTTTATGGTAAATAATTCCTTTTTTAGTATTTTCGTAGAAACCTTTAACCATGCGAATTCTTACCCTTATTGTCCTAGTATCATCCTTTTATTTACTTAATTCAATTTCAGCCCAGCAAACCTTTCATCCCGGCGTGCTTATGTTTGAAATTAAAGGGGCAATTCAACCAAATTTTTTGAATCAAAGTCAACGAAATCAAAACGATTTCGCATTACAAGACAACATCAATAATTACCCATATCTAAAAACTGTTTTCGCAGAAGCTCATGTTACGAAACTTGAGCGCCCTTCTTATTTTACCTTCAAACCTAGCCTTCAGAACATCTATCGCATTTATTTTGAAGACTATGCGAATATCAACCATTACCTTAATCAACTAGAAAAAGTAGCGCAAATAAAGTATGTTGAGAAAGAACCGATTTATTCTACTGGATTTGTACCTAATGACCCTAACCACACGGGCACCAATAAATGGTACCACACCTTAGTGGGATCGGAAAGCGCTTGGGATATAACCAAAGGACGTAATGAAGTAAAAATTGCCATCGTCGATAACGCGGTATATTCAACCCATAGCGATTTAACGGCTTTTAAACAATACGATGTCGCGGATAACGATAACAATGCGGCTCCTCCGCAAACCTATACCCAAGACCAAGGATGGTCTCATGGAACCCATTGTGCAGGGTTGGCAACAGCTGATATCAACAATGCTATCGGTATAGCCGGAATTGGCGCGAATGTAGAGTTGATCGGTGTTAAATGTACTCCGAACAATGCCAGCTCATCGGGTTCCGTATGGTATGGTTATGCTGGGGTACAATGGGCGTGCGAAAACGGAGCACACGTCGTTAGTATGTCTTTTGGAGGAACAAGCCCTTCTCAAGCATTTCAGACCCTCATTGATGCCTATCCAAATGTAGTTTTTCTTGCCGCTGCCGGCAATAGTAATGTTACCACACTGCATTATCCTGGAGCCTATAATAATGTTATATGCGTGGGTTCTGTGGATGCAAACGACCAACGGTCTAGTTTTTCGAATTTCAACGGAGCCACCCCTTATGTGGACATTGCGGCCCCTGGAGGATATTCCAATGGTGGTTTGTTAAGTACGGTCTATACCAGTAATGCGAATGGTTATGCCAAAATGGGGGGGACCTCCATGGCTACCCCGTTTGCTGCAGGATTGGTAGGATTAATGTTAAGTGCAAATCCTTCCCTGACACCCACTCAAGTGCTTAATTGTCTCATTTCTACGGGCGTAAATATTAATCAAAACATCGGACCGCGGATAAATGCACTAGCAGCTGTACAATGTGCCACCCAAGGACTTACCGCTGGAGCTCCGGTTGCTAACTTTTTTGCGATTCCAACAACACTTTTTGAAGGAGATTCAGTTCAATTTTATCCCAATTGTGCCGACGGTGGAAACGCAATCACCTCTTATCAATGGACCTTTACTGGAGGTACGCCCTCTTCGTTTTCAGGACAAAATCCACCTTTTATTACCTATCAGACCGCCGGAATGTATCCAGTTAGTTTAACCGTTACCAATTCGCTTACCAACGATTCGGAAACGAAGGCCAGTTATATTACGGTAAATGTTCCACCCTATGGGAACTGGATAGTACAAAATTCTGGTTTCTCTGCAGCAAACCGCGGAATTAATTGGATTTCAATCGTGGATCAAAATACGGTATGGGCTACCGCTTATGACGGAAGCGGATCGAATGCAAACGTTCAGCAATTCACAAAGACTACCGATGGTGGGAATACATGGACGCCAGGTAACATTAATGTGGGAAATGCAGGTTTAGGCATTTCCATGGTACAGGGAGTATCGTCCTCAACGGCCTGGTTGGCAGCTTTTCCCAACGCTGCAGGACAATTAGGAGGTATTTGGAAAACTACGAATGGCGGAGCGACATGGACGAAACAAACCACCGCCTCCTTCAGTAATGCGGCTTCATTTACCAATGTAGTTCATTTTTGGGATGCCAACGAGGGGTTCTGTATGGGTGATCCAATCAATGGAGAATTTGAAATTTATAGAACTTTAAATGGTGGGACAAATTGGACCTTGGTAGGCGGAGCAAATATTCCCAATCCATTGTCAGGAGAATACGGATACACGCGTCAACTAGATGTTTTCGGAAACAACGTGTGGTTCTCAACCAACAAAGGAAGGATTTTCCATTCAACGGACAAGGGTGCAACTTGGGCGGTATACACTTCACCAATTCAAGATTTTGGCGGAGCAAATATTAGTGGAAACTTTTCTTTTTCCTCTTCGACCGTCGGGTATATCGTCACTAATGGAGGGGCGGTTTATAAGTCAACCAACTCGGGTTCAAGTTGGGTTCAATTGGTTACCACAGGCCCTGTGTTTTCAAATGGACTTTGTGCAATCCCGAATACTAATGTTGTTTTCACAACGGGTGCTGCTAATGGAGGATCCGGTTCTTCGTACTCGCTTGATGCAGGTTTAACATGGGTTCAAATTGATAATCAGCAACATTTATATTGTGAATTTTTAAATCCATCCATTGGTTGGTCAGGATGGTTCAACACCAGTTCCACGCAGAATGGTATGTGGAAATGGAATAATTTATCGAGTCCCTTGGTGGTTCAGTTTAATGGAACACCTTCTACGGTATGCGTGAATACTCCCGTTCAATTTACGGATCAAACGACTGGAGGAACAATTACCTCATGGAATTGGAGTTTCCCTGGCGGATCTCCAGCAAGTTCAACGGCGGCTAGCCCTTCGGTAACCTATTTTCAACCAGGTACTTATGCCGTTTCGCTAACGGTAAGCGATGGAAATTATCTTAGTTCATTTCAAGACACAGCTTATGTTACGGTGGAAGTACTGCCTGCGGTTCCAAGCGTCATAACGGGAAATGCGAATCCATGCCCGAACACCCTTGACAACTATTCAGTGGTTAATGATCCTTCTGCTTATTATAACTGGACTTTTCCAGCTACTTGGCTTGGTATGAGTACTACGAATTCCATTGCGATTACCTTCGACAATACCCCTGGGGTGCTTTCGGTAACAGCGGATAATTCGTGCGGGTCAAGTGCCCCCTCAACGCTATCGATTAATGTGGGCGCTATGCCATCGGCTAATTTTACCTTTACCTTAAATGGAGGAAATTTAAGTTTATCCAATGCCTCCCAAAATGCATCCAATTATTCCTGGGATTTTGGAGATGGTAATACCTCGACCCAAATCCAACCGACGCATACCTACCTAATTCCTGGTTCCTACACAATCACCTTAATTGCAACGAACGCATGTGGAGATGCAGACACCACAACGCAGCAGATTCAAGTTTTAGGGTTAACAACCTTATCTGAAGTTGGCGTTACGCTTTTCCCCAATCCAAATCAAGGTACTTTTCATCTTGATGGGTTAGAAGCGTTTATTGGAGAACCCTTATTAATTCTTGATATTAGTGGCCGAACGATTGCTCAAACTACCATAGATAAAGAAACCATGATTTTATCGGTTCAGAATGCAGTTGACGGCCTCTATTTAGTACGCATTCAAAATGGAGTACTACCTTTGCGCATCCAACATTAATGAATGCAAAAAATAGGGGAGAGAATTAGTTTTGTTGATCATCCAACAAAAAGTACCATAATAATTTTACCCAAAACTACTCCGTGGGCTCTTTTGCTCATGGGCGCATGGTTAGGAATGTGGTTATGCATAGGTTTTGTTTCATTTTGGGCCTTGGGTACCTTGACCTTATCTCCCAAGGAAAGAATTATTCTTTGGGTGTTCATGAGTTTTTGGTGCTATTACGCCCTGCGGGTTGGAAGGTCTTTTCTTTGGATGCGCTGGGGAGAAGAACGCATTTTAATTGATGAAATAGGGTTACATTTGAAACGCTCCGTTAGGCGATATGGAAAGCGTAAGGTATATTATTTTGAGAACATCAAGAATTTGGCCTTTTTTATACCAGAGGAAGGATCCATTCAATCGGTTTGGGAATCTTCCCCATGGATCAATGGAGCAGAGCGATTTAGTTTCGAATACTTTGGCAAAATGATTAAATTCGGAAACAAATTAACCCAAAAGGAAGCCCAATTGCTTTCACAAGTTATAGAAAAAAGGATGCGAAAATTGGCAAAGAAATAATATGTACGGAGATATACAAGCTTATTTAAAGGAAGAATTAGAGTCGATTGCCTCCAATGGATTATTAAAAAAAGAAAGGATAATCGTTTCGCCTCAAGGTCCACAGGTCAATGTTGCCTCTGGGGATGATGTTGTGGTGATGTGCGCGAACAATTACTTGGGACTTTCTTCCCATCCTTCAGTGGTTGCGGCTGCAAAACAAACTCTGGATACGCACGGGTTCGGGATGTCCTCTGTTCGGTTCATTTGTGGTACCCAAGACATACACAAAGAGTTAGAGCGTAAAATAGCTGCCTTTTATGGAACGGAGGATACAATCTTATATGCTGCGGCCTTTGATGCCAATGGAGGGGTGTTCGAACCTTTATTTTCTGAAGAGGACGCGATCATTAGTGATGAATTGAATCATGCCTCTATTATAGATGGAATTAGGCTTTGTAAAGCACAACGTTACCGATATAAGCATTCCGACATGGAAGATTTGGAGGAGCAATTAAAAAAAGCCTCTTCACAGCGGTTTAGAATTATAGTTACTGATGGGGTGTTTTCCATGGACGGCGATTTAGCAAAAATGGATGAAATTTGTGCTTTAGCCCAGAAATACGATGCGCTAGTTATGACAGATGAATGCCATTCTGCTGGGTTTATCGGCAAAACGGGGCGAGGGGTTCCGGAACATTTCAATGTTCAAGATAAAGTTGATATAATTACTGGAACCCTAGGAAAGGCCTTAGGTGGTGCAATGGGTGGCTATACTACAGGTAAAAAGGAAATAATTGAAATGCTACGCCAACGGTCTAGGCCTTATTTGTTTTCAAATTCATTGGCCCCCGCTATCGTGGGCGCGAGTATTGAAGTATTCAACTTGCTAAGTAGCACAACGGAGTTAAGAGATCGTTTAGAGGAAAACACCCTTTACTTTAAAAAGCATATTAAAGCGGCAGGGTTTGATATAAAGCCAGGCGATTCCCCTATTGTTCCGATTATGTTGTACGATGCATCGCTTTCTCAACAATTTGCCGATGAGCTTTTAAAAGAAGGCGTATATGCCATTGGGTTCTTTTATCCTGTAGTAGCAAAAGGTCAGGCGCGAATCCGAACTCAAATTTCGGCCGCCCATACACGGGCTGACTTAGATAAAGCCATTGCGGCGTTCGTTAAAATTGGCAAAAAACTTAATGTAATTAAATGAGGCTTAATCGTATTGCGTTTATTGGCTGGTTTTTCTTATTTATATTCCTTGGGCATTATTGGTCCTCGACGCGATGTACGCGTTTAGAAATAGCTGTTTGTTACGATATTGATGATGATAGCCCTACAGACTTGGGTGAAGAAAACGATTGCATAGAATATTCGCAAATGGCGCCAACCTCGTCACCGTTTCTATCTTATTTTTTTGAGGACGAAAAATCTCAAGCGATGGGAAGATTATTAACTACGGTTCAAGAGGTATGTTTTTCGATAGATTATCCCCCGGATATCGATGCTTGATTAATCAATCATTGTTTCATCGAAAAATTAAAGTATAGTGAAGAATATTTTTAACTCTTGGCGGAGAGATCTTCCTGCCAGTATCGTCGTATTTTTTGTTGCCCTCCCGCTTTGTTTGGGTATTGGTCTTGCCTCCACTTCGGTAAATGGGATTCCACCTATGCCATTAAGTGGGCTTATTTCAGGTATTATTGGTGGCGTAATTGTTGGATTAATTAGTAATTCAAGGCTTGGTGTATCGGGACCAGCAGCGGGGTTAATTACGGTTGTTTTATCGTCCATTACCTTATTGGGATCCTTCGAGTTTTTTTTAAGTGCGGTTATGCTTGCCGGCGTTTTTCAATTACTATTTGCTTTGTTAAGGGCTGGAATAATCGCCAATTACCTCCCTTCTGGAGTAATTAAAGGAATGTTAGCCGCCATAGGCATAACATTGATATTAAAAGAGATTCCTCACTTAATTGGTTACGATAAGGATTATATTGGGGATGAATCATTTTTACAGAACGATGGCCATAATACCCTATCCGAATTACTATACGCGGTAAAAGCATTGGATCCCGGAATTGCTATAATAGGTTTGTTTTCCTTGGGTTTGATTTTTCTTTTTGATTTACCGGTATTCAAAAAAGCTAGGGTATTTAAATTTATTCCCGCTATCTTATGGGTAATAATTTTAGGCACTTTGATGAATATCCTCTTTGCTTCCTCTGGTGTTTCTTTAGAAATTGCAAAGGAGCATTTGGTTCAAATCCCAGAAATTTCGAGTATGCAACAATTACTCGTTCAATTACATTTTCCTGCTTTAGAAGCGTTCACACGAATAGAAGTATATTGGGTAGCCTTAACGGTTGCCGCTATAGCTAGCCTAGAAACCTTACTTAGTGTAGAAGCCACGGATCGTTTGGATCCTAAAAAATCGATAACGAATCCTAACCGAGAGCTGTTAGCACAAGGGATTGGTAATTTTTTTACGGGGCTGATTGGGGGTATTCCCGTAACCCAAGTCATTGTGCGCTCTACTGCAAATTTAAACAGCGGTGGAGAAAGTAAAAGTTCTACAATTTTACATGGGTTTTGGTTGTTACTTGCAATTCTACTTTTTGCACCCTTTTTGAATAAGATTCCTTTAGCCACTTTGGCCGCGATTCTCATTTCGGTTGGTTATAAGTTGACCAATTTCAATCTCATAAAAAATCAATTCTCAAAAGGATGGGATCAGTTTATTCCTTTCTTTGTTACCATTATCGCCATTCTTTTTACGGATTTATTAAAAGGAATAGGCATTGGGTTAGTGGTAGCAATTTTTTATATAATAAAGAAAAATTTCAGTGGTAACCATGAGGTAATTAAAGGGGAAAAGGAAGTGGAAATTAGCTTTGGAGAGCACGTTAATTTCTTGAATATTGCGAGCATTAAAAACACTTTAAGGAACCTTCCAGATGGAAGCGCGGTCTGTATAAATACCGAACGGAGTAAATCCTTGGACTTCGATATACGAGAATTATTATTAGATTTCACAGAGGTAACTTCTAAATCAAGGAATATACAAGTGCGATGGGTTGGAGATCAATTTAAAAAACAATAAAATGGAAACATATTACAAGAACTTACTAGAAAACAATAAGAAATGGGTAGCTGAAAAACTTTCACTTGACCCAGATTTTTTTATAAAATTAGCGCAAGGACAAAAGCCCCCTGTGCTTTGGATAGGATGCTCAGATTCTCGAGTACCTGCCAATGAAATTATTGGAGCCCCTCCAGGAGAGGTTTTTGTTCATCGTAACATTGCCAATATGGTGGTTCATTCCGATATGAATCTACTTTCAGTGCTTGACTATGCAGTAAATGTCTTAGAGGTAAAACACATCATTGTATGCGGTCATTACGGTTGTGGTGGGGTACAAACTGCCATGTCGAACTCTCACGTTGGTCTTATCGACAATTGGATTAGACACATTAAGGATGTTTATCGTATGAATTATAATGAATTAAAAGTAATTGAGGACTCGAAGGATCGTGTTAATCGATTCATCGAATTAAATGTCTTTGAACAGGTTTGTAATCTTGCTAAAACATCGATCGTTCAAGCAGCATGGGAAAGAAAGGCTGATTTACATTTGCATGGTTGGGTTTATGACGTTGCCGATGGTTTAATTAAAGATTTGAATGTGAATTTAGCGGATAATTCGAGCCTTCAAGAAGTGTATAAATTAGACCTATAGTCACCGGGGCTTTTTGATAAAAGTACCGTTTAAATAGGATGCTAGGAATGAAACAACGGGAAGGGTATTCCTACTTACTCCTCGATTTTTTGAACCTTAATGTTTGATTTCACCAATTTCTTCCGGATTATGTTGGTGTCTGAAAAGCAGTGCAAAAAGAATGGCTACTACTAATGCATAGGCCGCAAAGGTTAACCATATGGGTTTCCAATGCTGAACGGTTATAGGAGCACTGAGTACATCATGGGTGATTTTATTGCCCATTAGTAGTTTTTTCATAAGTGGATGGCCTGCTTTGGCACCATAGTATTGGTATACTTCAGAGGCTTTTGTTAAGGTTGTGGTAAAAAAACGATCAATTAATCTTCCGCTAATAGCACTTCCTAAAATGGCGCCAAATCCATTGGTCATCATCATAAATAATCCTTGTGCTGAGGACCGTCTATCTTCATTAACCGATGAGTTTACGAATAAAGATCCCGAGATGTTGAAGAAGTCAAAGGCCATTCCATAGACGATACAGGATAATAGAATCATCCACAATAAATCACCAGGGTTGCCATAAGCAAAAAGGCCAAAACGAAGCACCCATGCCAGCATACTCATGAGCATCACCTGTTTTATACCAAATCGGCGTAAGAAAAAGGGAATAGCTAGAATAAATAAGGTTTCCGAGATTTGCGAAATGGACATAATCACAGTAGAGTGTTTTACCGCAAAGGACTCGGCATATTGTGGAAAAAATTCGAAGGTGCTCAGGTACGTATCACCGTACATATTGGTGAGTTGAAGGGCTCCTCCAAGCATCAAGGAGAACAAGAAAAATATGAACATTTTATAATTCAGCATCAGTTTAAAGGCATCCAATCCAAAGATTTCAATCCATTTCTTACCATTGTTATCGGGTTTTTTGGGTGGACATTTAGGTAGAAAGAAAGTAAAAGCTGCTAACCCTGCTGATGCAAATGCGCTAATATAAAATTGGTTGGCGGAAGAACTATTTCCTGTTAAATCGGTGACCCACATGGCAACAATGAAGCCAACGGTGCCAAACACGCGAATAGGAGGGAATTCCTTCATTGGATTCATGTTGAATTTACCTAGCACGCTATACGATACAGAGTTGGAAAGCGCTATGGTTGGCATATAAAAAATCATTGCCGCTAGGGTGACCCAAAAGAACGTATCTGCATTTTTCAGTAAGGGTAAGCTTGCTATACAGGCCCCACTTAATGCGTGTAAGATGCCTAACAATTTTTCCGCATTAATCCACTTGTCTGCGACGATTCCCATTAGGCTGGGCATGAATATGGAGGATATACCCATGGTGGTAAATACGGCCCCGAATTCGGTGAAGCTCCACTTCATGGTATTCGTACAATATTTACCTACGGTTATAAGCCACGCCCCCCAAACAAAGTATTGGAGAAAACTAAGCAGCGTTAATTGTAGCTTTATTTGATGATTTTCTTTGGTAAGGCCATGTTGTTCCATGGCTTGAAGATACTATTTTTTTCGCTTATTTATTTCATCGCGAATTTTCGAAGCCAATTCGTAGTCCTCATTTTCTAGGGCTTGTTGAAGTTGAACTTCCAACGCATCCAAGGCCTCAGAATCCAACCCTTCGCTTTCCAGGAATTCTTCCTCTTCCTCGCTTTGAAAATCCTCATCCATATCAAGACGTTCCGAACGTTCATGGCTGTTGCTGACCTCATCCATTACTTGATCATTGGTATAAATAGGGGCGTTGAATCGAAGGGCAATGGCTACAGCATCAGATGAGCGAGCATCGATTTCAACCCGTTGATTGTCTTGTTCACATACAATGTTGGCATAAAATATACCCTCCTTGAATTGGTGAATCATAACTTCGATGACGCTAATTTTGAATGCATTTAAACTTGATTTAAAAAGGTCATGGGTCAATGGTCTATTGGGGATCATTTTTTCCAATTCGACGGCTATGGCTTGTGCTTCGAAGCTTCCTATAACTATAGGGAGATTTCTTATGCCATTCGATTCGGCTAGGGTTAGAACATAGGATCCCGAGTGGGTTTGGCTATATTCTATGTTATTGACTTCAAGTTTTATTTTATGCATGAAATTCTAGGCTTGTGCTTTGAATTTTTTTACGGCTTCAGTTAGCTTAGGAATCACTTCAAAGGCATCTCCGATAACCCCGTAATCTGCTGCTTTGAAAAAAGGAGCTTCGGCGTCTGTATTCACAACTACAATGACTTTTGATCCATTAACACCTGCCAAGTGTTGAATGGCTCCTGAAATTCCAATAGCAATATACAAATTGGGTCGAATAGCCACTCCGGTCTGTCCAACATGTTCATGATGCGGTCTCCATCCAATATCTGCCACGGGCCTCGAGCATGCGGTGGCGGCACCCAAAGCTTCTGCTAAATCTTCAACCATTCCCCAGTTTTCAGGCCCTTTTAATCCTCGTCCAGCTGAAACAACTAATTCTGCCTCAGGAAGAGGAATGGCACCTTCAGGTTTTTTTACTTCTAAGACGGCAATGGTTCCCTGAGTGGAAGGTTGTTCGTTAACTTCTTTAACCGTACAGGTTCCACCGATTAATTCCGGCGCAATGCTATTCGGCAGGAGCGAAATAATTCTTGTTTCAGTATGGCATGTTACAAAACCAAAGGCTTTGCCCGAGAAAACATTCACTTTAATCGCCCCGTTGGTTTCAGGAAGGCTAACGGCTCCAGAGATTAACCCGGCTTTAAGCCGAACCGACAACCTCGGTGCAATGGACCTCCCGTTGAAGTCATGGGAAAAAAGTATGGTACTGTAATTCGCAGCGTGCTGTGCAAGCCAAGCGCAAACCTGTTGGTTATTACTAACCGATAGCACTCGGTTCACTATAATTTCTTTTGCTCCATATGCTCCAAGTGTTTCTAAGGACGCATTCGGTGCTTCTCCTGTCACAAAAACGGTAACATCGCTATCAAT